>ERZ778019.138-NODE-138-length-178156-cov-13.228483_pt1 | contig 178156 bp, 189 predicted proteins | sample MGYA00375749_ERZ778019 | MGnify/ENA primary metagenome ERZ778019 (study PRJEB29350, sample SAMN05389821) | bioreactor metagenome | isolation source: Ammonium sulfate bioreactor | place: South Africa: University of Cape Town | collected 2014-03-17 ... | reverse complement strand
TTCTTTCCGTATGCTAACCATGACCATGGATACTGGACTGGTTATTTCACATCACGAGCTGCTCTTAAAGGATATGAACGTCATTCAAATAATATCTTACAAGTAACAAGACAACTTGCTGCATTTGCTAACCTTCAAGCACGTGCTGCTATTTTTAATTTAAGTAAAATTAGAATACAATTTCCAAAAAAAAGAACATAATTCTCTAACTAATTGTAGGCGAACCGATGGGAGTTGTTCAACATCATGATGCTGTTAGTGGAACAGAGAAACAAGCAGTTGCTTTTGATTATGCTCAACGTTTATCAGATGGTATTGATGCAGCACAAGTAAGTTCGATATAACATTGGTCGAAAAATATTTCCCCTATTCTAGAATGTTATTGATCAAGCTTATTCGAAATTGTTACCTAAAAGTGGTCAATCACCTTCGCCTCCACATCAATTCCTCTGTCAGCTATTAAATATTAGTCAATGTGTGGAAATTGAGCGACAAAATCAAGTATAGATTTATGATTTCAGGATTGTAATAGTAATGGGTTATTTAGTTCACTTTAACATTGTGGAATCCAACTATTCATCCGGTCATTGAGTTTGCGCGTATTCCTGTAACAACAGACTATACAGTTCGAGATCCAACAGGACAAACTATTTTCACTGAAGTAATCAATTCGAATTATATAGACAAAAGTTTTTTTTTTAAGTTCCCTAAATAATATATATAGATGCTTCCTATTCCAGACTCAGTATTACGCATTCCAGGTCGAACAAGTGCAGCACAAAAGCAAATTATTTTCAAAGCTAATCTACCAGCTCTTGGTTTCAATACTTACTATTTCGAGAAAAAACGTTCGTTTATTATCTACAATCTATAATAGTTATTCTTTCTTTTTGTAGCAGACAATTCGAATACCAAACAATCTACTATCGAAATGACTACGAATGAAGCATGTCTTTTACAGAATGAGGTGAGATATAAAACCAAACACATTATTATACAATGTAAATAAAACAAATATATACGTAGAATCTTCGAGTTGAAATCGATGCACAAGGAAATCTTCAACATATAGTTAATCTTAATCAAAGTCTTTCAGTATCATTTACTACTCAAGGTTTCTATTGGTATGAAGGTTTTCCTGGTAATGGTTCTGGAGTCGAAAATCAAGCATCAGGTGCTTATATTTTCCGACCATTTACACAAACATCATCTCCAGTCAGCACAACACGCACAGTGTAGGTTTTTAATTTCTCCAACTTTATTGATCAGTTATTTTCGTCTCGTTTAGTACATGTTTGAAATTGGAAACAGTACAAACAGCGATAATTACCTTCAATGGCTGGGCTAGTCAAGAACTAAGTTTATACAATGGAGGGGAAGCTGTTGAAATTGAATGGACTATTGGACCTATTCCAATTGATGATGGTATTGGTAAAGAGATCATTGTTCGATATGATACAGATATTTCAAGTGCAAGTAAATTCTATACGGATGCAAATGGTCGTGAAATTCTTGAACGAACTCGAGACTTTCGACCAACATGGAACTACACTGTTAATGAACCAGTCGCTGGTAACTATTATCCAGTCAATAGTCGAATTTGGATCCAAGATGCAAATCGACAATTAACTGTCCTTACAGGTAAAACATATTTTTATGAGAATGTATTATAAATTTCTATATTTATTCTTGCATTTAGATCGATCAGAAGGTGGTAGTAGCATTCATGATGGTTCTATTGAAGTAATGGTTCACCGACGACTCACCTATGATGATCGATTAGGTGCTCATGAACCACTCAATGAAACTGCTTATGGCGAAGGTCTTGTTGTTCGTGGACGACATTCTCTTGTTCTCAAATCACCACAAACAAGTGCACTCTATCATCGTGTTCATTCTCAAACAAGTTACATGCATCCTTTAGCTACATTTGCTCTCACACCCTTATCTTATAATGATTATTCAACTGCTTATCGACAAACATGGTCAGCTATCAATGATCAACTTCCATTGAATGTTCACCTTCTTACACTAGATCAAACTGGTGATAAAACATATCTTGCTCGAGTTGAACACTTTTTCGAATTGAATGAAGATGATACTTACTCACATCCACAAACAATCAATCTTCAATCGATCTTTCAATCGATTGGAACTATTAGTACTATGACTGAATTAACACTTTCAGCTAATCTTGAGTTATCATCTTTACATCGACTTAATTGGACAACAAACGCTGGTGAATCATCGTTTGTTCGTAGTCCAAGTCATGTTTTTAACGAAAAGAACTCATTGGGTGATACAAATGTTCATTTGAATCCAATGCAAATTCGTACCTTTCAAGTCACTATTAACTAATACTTTTTTTGATTGATTATTCGAACTAATACGTAGAAATAAATCAGTGGAACTACGTATTTTGAAATCTAATTTTTGGTTTAAAAAACGGAGACTTTATCTTTTTTATTTCTTATCAACGGCTGTTTACTAAGAGAGAGAGCATAAATGGTTGAAATAACCTATCTTTGAGTTCACTTTTGATAAAGATCATTAAACAGATTTCTGTCGAACCATGAAGTTTCTTTTATTTTACCAATTGATTCTTTCAATTGTCGTTCTTATTCAAGCAGTTCCAATCGAATCATCGAATGGATGTGGTTATGAAGTAAACGATTCGACTAAAATATATTTTCGATAAGAATTATTTAGGCGTGTAACTTAGGCGATCCAGACAAGCTCAATGTTCATATCATTGCTCATTCGCACGATGATATGGGCTGGCAAAAAACTGTCGATCAATATTATTATGGCGGTATGTCATTGAATACATTGTTGAATTGAATGAAGTAAATTCATTTGAAATGTTGGATAGCTCGTAATGATGTTCGGCATGCAGCTATACAATACATTCTCGATTCTGCTATACTTGCACTCGATGAAAATCCAAATCGACGATTTATTTATGTTGAAATCGGCTTTTTCTCGCGTTGGTGGAATCAACAAACAGAAGATATTCGAAATAAAGTCCGACAATTTGTCAACGAAGGTCGTCTTGAATTTATTTCCGGTGGTTGGTGTATGAATGACGAAGCTTCAACACATTATAATTCTATCATTGATCAACATGCACTAGGTGCTGAATTCCTACGTAATGAATTCGGTGAATGTGGTCGACCAAGAGTCGGTTGGCAAATCGATCCATTTGGTCATTCACGTGAATTTGCTTCACTTATTGCTCAAGTGAGCTCTTCTAATTATAAACAAACATTTCAATCTATAAAACTAAGAATTTAGATGGGTTTTGATGGAATGTTATTTGGTCGAGATGATTACGAAGATAAAGCTCAACGTAGTAATACGAAAACATTGGAAATGCTTTGGAAAGCAAGTGCAAATTTAGGCACTGCTAGTTGGTTGTTTACTGGCATTCTACCAGATGGTTATGCGCCACCAAAATCGTTTTGTTTCGATTATGTTTGTTCGGATGAACCAATTATTGTTTGTTGATACTTATCGATTTATAGCCGACTAATCGATCTTTCTTTTCGTAGGATAATCCAAAGATACGAGACTACAATGTGCCTGAACGTGTTCAAGCATTTATTGATTATGTTACAAATGAAGTTTGTATTGTAAATCGAAGGATATGAAAATACGAGAATTGTGTTTTGAGTTTAGTCAGCTTTTTATGTTACAAATCATGTGACCGTGACAATGGGAAGTGATTTTCAATATGATAATGCAAATAATTGGTTTAAAAATTTAGATAAATTAATTAAATATGTTAATCTTGAAGTATTCGAATTGAACTTGTTGACATTTTTTTTTTTATTTCGATTGAATTCATTTAGCAAACGAACGGCAGCAAAGTTAATGTGTTCTATTCGACACCAGCTTGTTATATCTACGCTTTAAATCAAGCAAATCGTACTTGGACATCGAAATCGGATGATTTCTTTCCTTATGCACATCAAGAACATGCATTCTGGACCGGTTATTTCACATCTCGACCGGCACTTAAACGCTACGAACGTTTCTCAAATAATATTCTTCAAGTAGCACGTCAATTGAACGTATTTGCCAATGCTAGTCTACGTTTGAATCTATTTCCATTGAGTATGAATCTAATTTTGTTTCGTAAAATTGGTTTTGTTTTCGAAAAATAAGATATATAGATGATGCAATGGGTATTGTTCAACATCATGATGCGGTCAGTGGAACTGAAAGACAGGATGTTGCTGATGATTATGCTTTGCGATTATCCGATGGTATTGCTGCTGCACAAGTAACAATATTTCAAGAGATTCATTCTTTAAGATACGATTTGTATTATCACATTAGGATGTTATTACTCAATCTTATGCAAAACTTTTACCTAAACCCGGTCAATCGCCTTCAATAATTGCGCAATATATTTGTCAATTGACGAATATTAGCGAATGTTTGCCAATTCAAGATCAAAATCAAGTAGCAAGCAAATCAATTGATTTCAATGATTGAATCATTTCTTTTCAATAGTTTACAGTCACATTATGGAATCCAACTATTCATCCAATGTCTCATCATTTCCGTGCACCTGTCACGAAATCTTATATAGTTCGTGATCCGCTCGGCAATACGATTCGAACTGAAGTCGTTCCAATATCGAATGTAACGAGAAATATTCCCGGTCGAAATAGTACAGCTACTCATCAACTGCTTTTTGAAATCAATTTACCACCACTTGGTTTTGCGACTTATTGGTTTGAAACGAAGGCGAAAAACGAACTCGATTATTTAGAGAATATGAAATCCGAAGTTAAAATAACAGAAAATGAAGCATGTACTTTACAAAATCAAGTAAAAAGAAATCATTTGTATGTTTGGAATTGTGATTCGTTTATTCAAATAGAATATTCGCGTTGAAATCGATGCTCAAGGAAATCTTCGACAAATTGTTAATTTAAATAAAAGTATCAGTGTATCTCTTGCTAAACAAGGTTTCTATTGGTATCAAAGTACGTTTATGTTCAATTTATTTTCGCTAATTTCGATTTAATCGTTAAAAAAAAAGGTTTCCCAGGAAATAATTCTGGACCACAAAATCAAGCTTCAGGTGCTTATGTATTTCGTCCATATTCTCAAGTTCCTCAGCCTGTCAGTCAAACACTTTCCTTGTAAAACTTATTTCGTTTCTTTCGAACAAAAAAAAACAACTTATCCTCTGCATTTAGAACGTGTATTCGTGGAGAAACATTTCAAAGTGCAATCATTGTTTATAATAACTGGACAAGTCAAGAGATCAGTTTATATAATGATGGACTTTTTGTTGAAGTCGAATGGACTGTTGGACCAATTCCTATTGAAGATCGTAATGGAAAAGAAATCATTGTTCGATATGATACAGATATTCAAAGTCAAGCGAAATTCTATACCGATTCAAATGGACGTGAAGTTCTCGAACGAATAAGAGACTATCGACCAACATGGAATTATACGATTGTCGAACCAGTGAGTGGAAATTATTATCCAATCAATAGTCGAATTTGGATTAAAGATGCAAATCGACAGTTAACAATTCTTACTGGTAAGATCGAGCTACTTCGTTTGTTTTTCCTAGATGAATATTAATTCAATAGCCTGAGCACATGAAAACCAGGTACAGGCCAATTTACTAACTCATTAAAATAAATTGAAATCTAACAAGAAATCGGTTAATAGTTATTTTGCATATTTAAGTTCGAAGAGTTCAGTGAACCTTTAATATTGTATCTTATTAGATCGTTCTCAAGGCGGTGGCAGTATCAAAGATGGTTCAATTGAAATTATGGTTCATCGACGTTTGATCTACGATGATGCACGTGGCGTGAAAGAGCCTCTAAATGAAACAGCATTCGGACAAGGCCTTGTCGTTCGTGGTCGACATATACTTCTTCTTGAAACACCAGCGACAAGTGCATTCTATCATCGTATTGCTTCTCAACGATTCTACATGCATCCACTTGCAACATTCGCTTTACCCCAATCATCATATATGAATTATTCAGCAACATATCGTCAAACATGGTCTGCACTCAACGATACATTACCGTTGAATGTTCATTTGCTGACATTCGATCAAATCAATGCAACAGTTTATATTATTCGAGTTGAACATTTTTTTGAACTCAACGAAGATCAAACATATTCACAACCAGTTGATGTTAATCTTCAATCGATTTTTCAATCGATTGGAACAATTAGTAATACAGTTGAATTGACACTCAGTGCTAATTTACCATTAGCTGATATGAAACGTCTGACTTGGTTAACAAATGATTGTCAATCGTCTCATATTGATATGCCTCGTGAGTGATTCGAATGAAAGTTTTGTTTTTTTTTTCATTTTTTGTATTATTTTAGAAGAAAAAACTTTGAAAGATACAATAATTACCTTAAAACCCATGCAAATTCGAACATTCCAAGTGACAATTGCGTAAATAAAATTTCGTTTTTATCTTGATTTAGTTTTTTTTCTTCTTCTTTATTTCAATATCAAAAAAGAAAGATCATAAATAGATATATACATATTGATTTGTCTTGTTGAAACGGCAATGATTTTAATGATGATCTATAGTTTGAATAAAAATAATGAGACCAAGAGTCAAATAAATAAATAAAGCAATGACATAGGTCGCCAATGACCATGATAAGGACCGACGTGAATGTATTAACGCTTGTTCATAGTATCCATGACGTTGACAATGCAGAGATTTAACAGCATAATAAACGGCAACAAAGCCTGAAGGTTTTTGTAAAAAAAATGAATCAGAACAAACAAAAAGAGAGTTTTATTAACCTGTACAAAAAAATAAAAACGACGAAATCGTTGCACAGATTAAATGTCTGATCGGATGAGCTTTTTTATAACTAATCAATTGTAATGGAATAGTCGGTGGTGCATCTGGAATTTGTAAATGAATTATTCAAAAATAGAAATTAAAATACGATTCATTTACCGAGTACAGTACTTCCACGTTCACAAGTTAGAGATGGGCCTGATGCCGACCACCGACACGGCGATAATTTCTGATGAGAATGAAGAGAACATGCTTGTGATGAAAACATAGTTTATTTTCACAATAAGATACAACAAAAAAAACGAATGAATTAGTATAATAAGAAGGATTTCATATCTAGAAATATACTTTTAAGTGACAAGCGTAAAAAAAGATATAAAATGACTATTTTTTTAGTCTAGCGAACATATTGATGGTTGATGAACCTTCTCGGTTGACGTACAAAACCACGTCAAAATTTTTTAATGAAAGAAAAAACAAAAAAAAAATGTTCCTACAGATGCATGAGGAAGTTGTTCGTCTATACTTGAGGGTGAGTATACGTGTAAAACTCGTATTATTATGACGAAAAGAGAAAAAGAAACGGAACAAGAAAATACTTTGCTTAAGTATTTTCAAAACACGCGTATAACATCTTGTTCTTGAGGAAAAAATATTAGTTTCCGATTACTATTAATAAATAGATTTCTACTGCGCTTCTTTCTGTTCTTTTCTTTTCATATCAAAAGAAGAAAGAAAAAAGACAAACTATGTAAACAGATTCTATTTGACCGTAAATCACCTTTCGGTCATAAAGAAATAACTATGTTTCTTGATTACATCCGCATGACACACCACCTCGCAGTCAGACACTTATTAATTTTAGTAAGACATGATCCTCTTTCATTCGAGAGTATTATTGACATAAGCTAAATCGTCTCCTTCTTTTCCCCTACGATTTCAAGCTGTACTTAAGATAACGAAATAGATATGCTATTGTTGTTATTATTATTATTATTTGTCATACTGTGATCCATTTCATTAGAGATTAAAATCAATTCATTGACTTTAAAATAAAAGACTGAGCTTTTCTCAGATAAAGATTTAATTTATCTTACTTGTAAAAGAACCCTGACAATGATTATAAATAAAAATGTTTTTCTTTATGTTAAAACGACTCTATGATCTCGATCTACCATCTGTTATTGTGTGTATTTAGAGAAAATCTCTTTTAGTCAAGAGTATTTCTTTTTTTTTTCTTCTGTCGATGTCGTGTTATGTTTTTCTTACTCTTCTCTATTGCATTCATCCGCCTTTTTCTTTCCGCTTTGCTTGTATTAAAGATGAACGCAAGCGAGAAAAGTGAATAATAAAAAAAGCGTATATATAGATATATATGTTTGACGCGCAATAAACATCTTCGTCATTTGTTTGTGCACAGTTGTTCTTTACATCGTAGCTTGTTGTCGATACTTGTGCACACATCAGGACTTTTGCTAACTATTATACTGATGTTGATTTATGAGTCGATCGAAGGATCTAAAAGAAAAACGATGACGACGACGACGCCGGCAATAACAACAACGAAGAGAAGAAAAAAAAGAAAGAAAATCGAACTAAGTTTGCGTGTGTGAGCACTGAATAAGTCAAAAATCATATTGTATGCATAGCCTCCAAGATAGACAAAAGTCTTCTATACTATAGAGCTATATGAGAAGATCGAATGTTCATTGACATATCTACACATAAGGAACGAAAGGGGAGATAAGAAGTTTATTCCCCAATGATTTACTTAACCGAATAAGATCAGTCAAACGAGACAAGATTACGAAAAAAGAAAAAGAAAAAACTACCGAAAAAGATTTACTGCGTCGATGACGTCGATTGAGTGAATAATGATACTCAACATATGGTTATCTATGAAAGAAACTTTAATTATCTTCATTGATTATCAATGAATATGAAAACAACGAACGATAATAATATGCTTCCTTTTTCATTGAGAAATAAAGTCACGCATAGATTCGTGTGTTCATTTTGCGTTTTCTCATTTGGCAATACGAGAGAAAGATTTCCGTTTGTAGAAAAGAATTTAAATATATATTGATATGCTTATTAGGTCACATCGAAAAATTTACTTATCCTCAAGGAATAATTTCAATGACATTGCTTTCAATTAAGTTCTCTTTTTTTATTATTATCCAGCCGTGTTAGTTTCAATTGTTCAGAATAGAAGTCAACTTAGTTTGTATTCGAATGAAATATTTTGCTTCCAGGCACTTCATATGTTCTTAGAATTGGAGTTGGAAAAAGACTGGCATTATTAAGTTCCTTGAAGCGTATTTTATTGGTTTGACATAACAAACTATATTTGTTCAGTCTTTCGTAATGCATCGATTGCGTTAATCAAGGAAAGACAACAATATAAATTACCATATGGAAATCTTTTGTAAATGCTCAATATTCAAAATAATTCGTACTCAACGAACGGCTTATTCATAAGCAATCTGTAATTAAGATTTCATTTCGTTAGTAATTATTTCTGGTAAATTTTAAGGACAATGCAAATTATCTGATGTATATTTATATAGAAAGACATAAATAAAAAGCTCGTTTGCTAAAGTCAGATCAAGTGGCTTTCGATACATCCTAAAGAAAAGTCAAATTATTTATAATGATTTACACGTTGATAAAAATCAAACTTCTAGTATTCGTGTTGTAAGAGATGGATCGGTTGTACTTGAAATAGTAGACAGTGATGGAACTAAAAACAAAGCTTTTATTTGATTTAATTTTCATGATTAACTAACCATTTGTCTCAAGAATTTCTTTTTCGAAAGTCATTATTGTACAAATAACTAATGAAATGATACCAAATATCATCAATATCTATTCGAGAAAAAAAATTATATAATCAAATAAGATTCACAAAAAAAAGCGAACTTTAGTTTGAAGAATATCGATTCCATTTGGTTTAACATAGAAAGTGATAATGGCAGGCAGAATGTAGCAAATTAACTGTCCACCTGTTGCACCGGTTATAGCCAAAGCGAATTCAAGATTAGGTATACAAATAGCTATGAATGTGGGTACGAAAACAATCAGAGCAGTAAAAATAAGAAATAATCGCGATGGAATAACATGAGATTCACCAAAAAGTGATGGTTGTTGCTGAAAAAGCCAAGTTAATCAAACATTTTTCAATGATACAAAAACTATTTTACTCGATGAGTCCATAATGTAAATAGACTTCCACGCGTTGGATTAACCATAAATGGGATTCCGGTTGAACAATTAAATATAAAACCCCAGAGAAAAATTTGTTGAAAGAAATTATTTGGAAATATTTGCATAATATTTCCAGGAAGAAATTCATAAGCTGATGAAAAGACTAGATAACCAAAAAGACCAGCCTAAACGAATCGAATGCGTCGATATCTGCATTTGATTTTATGACATACAAGAAAATAAATGAATCCAACAAGTGTTACAGACAGATCAATGATATCATTGATTGCATGTGAAGTCGATTCAGATAATTCCGAGAAAACAACAAATAACATTCTGAAATTTGAATCAATATGCACGAAAATTTTCGAAAGAAAACGACAGATTATTCATACGTTTGACACGAAAATGAAAGTGATACAATTGGCAAACTGACGAATAAACCTGACCATCGCCAGTAAACAAGTTGACTGAAATCGATCGATGTACTCGTTGGATTTAACCAAAATTGTGCTATTGTCTAAACATCTTGGTCAAAGAACAAAAAAAACGAAATTTTTGCCAATCAAAATCTTACATAAACACAAAATAGTAAATAGAAAATAATCGATTGAATCGATATCGATGTTAAATGATCGAATCGTTTCGATAGACTCAATGGAAATGCAATGACACACGTTACAATAATCATGACAACAGCACGTAACAGCAACGAATTCTAAACTGAAAAACATAAATAAACACAATCTAACAAAGATTTCCTATGGAATTTTACCGCTACATGAAAGATTTGTGAGACAATCACTGAACCAAGATCTCCAATGATCATTTGATAGGAAATTATTGTACCAATAAGAAGACCAATTGAACTAAACCCATGCACAATTGAATCAAATCAAAAAAGAGAGCGAGAGAACAAAATCTACCTCAATTCAACAATTAATTTCATTTTTCTTCCTAATTAAATAGATCTTCATTGAAATCACTTGATCTCTTTTAATTTATGATTTTCTTACCCACGGCTCTCAATGCTAAATATTCATAACTCATCGAATGAGTAGCTTGTGCACTTGCAATAAGAATTTTACATGAATAGGCTGTGATTATTCCCGAAAGAAGAATCAATAAACTTGCTAAAATAATTCCGCACTAAGTAGATACACAATCGAGCTTTGAAATCGAATAATCTATTATTTTACTTGTTGAAAACAATAGCCCATCGAGAGAACCGATGCTCCAACAATCGAATTCGATAAAGCCATTGCACTTTTATGAGGAAAGTTTGGTTGAAAAAATTTATTAAAATTCAAAAACATGTTTTTTTTTTTCTTTTATTATTTTTTTTCTTCTTTGATCTGGAAAGAAAAAATAATGAGTAGATAAGAAAGATTATTAATGAAGTAACAATGAGCGAGCTATATTCTTCTTTTTACACATCAGATTCTCCTCGAAATAAATAAAAAAAAAAACATTAGAACGAGAGCAAAACGTTTGCTTTCTATCGGTAGATCTGTACAGAAAACCAACAAGATTAAAAATAGATTTGATCGAGTTTTTTTTTATGGCGATTGCGATTGAAGAACATCACGAAAAGCAATGGAATAGGGTTGCATTTGTTTTAAAAATACATTTAGCATATCGGTTAATGCTTTTGATTTAATATGTTCAGTTGCATCGGGTATTTGTGAGATTAATTCCTTCAAATGATTCGATGTTTCTGCTTCCATACAACGGCCAAGACATTCTTGTAATGCAATTAGATCTAAACATGCTTGCATACTACCTGCTTTACTAAATTGATTGATATTGCCAAATAATTTAGCTAAATCATTGACTAATGTCGAAAGAATTTTCGAAAGTACAATGAAAACTAATTGACTACTAATCGAAAAAACTTCACTATGAACACGAGCAAGATCGAGAATAATATGTTTAACATAGTCTCTCACAGATGTGACACGAATATGTGTTGCCCAATCGAATCGACCAGCATACATACGAGATTCTAAACGATGTTGAAACGGCCGAAGATATTCATTTTGTACAGTATCTAAGAGTTGTTCGTCGACTGTATTGTAAATCGTTTCGATTTCATCGTAAACACGATCCATTCCACGAAAACCATAGTTAAGAAAAAGTTTTTTCAAACGTGGAAGAATAAATCGACGTGTGTACGCAAAATTATTCAATATAATTATTAAACGAAGAGTTTTTGTTAGATGTTCATTCGATGTAGCGATTGTTGATGATGTTGTTGACGATGCTTCAAGTGAATTCGATGTTGATGATGAACAATCTTTGATAAGATTTTTAAAAACAGTTGCAAAACCGTCGAGCAAACGATAGACAGCAATCGCTGCTTGTGTAACCGCTTCTTTATCTTCGAAAAATTTCCGTTCACCTTTAGTAACATTGACTGAGAGAACATTTTCATAGATAATATTCGTTTTTGTTACAATTAAATCATGAAATAGATTCGGTAGTTTCGTATGTGAACCGAGATGTTCATCGACTTCTAATTCCCATGTTTCTTGAGTATTCAAACGTGTTACTTCGAGACAAGCATGAGCAATAAGAACTTGAAAACATTCTAAACGTAGATCGAACATTAATTGTTGGAGATCCTTTTTAAAATTTGTTTCAATATCAAGTGAAACAAGATGTAAAATGCATAGACGGCAATTTTGTACGCAATGCGGCAATGATTTGACACGTTGATAGACTTCATCCGTATTGGCATAGAGAGCATCGTCTTGTGACGACGTTGAATCAGATCTTGATGATGAATGCGTTAGTAGATTTAATCGAACAACTTGAATAAATGTTTGAATAATTTCTTTGGTCAACGCCAGGAATTCCGGTGCACGATGTGTATAAGTTCGTTCGAGTTCATCGGATTTGTCCGATAGTGGATAGAGTTTGCGTTTTAAATACAGTTGAATGAGATACCAAAGATCGGGAAAAGCTGTTGTGAGAACATCGCAAGCTTGATCGACCATAGCTGTTGCTTGATCTTGATTATGAAGATGAACACTACCGTTTTGTTGTGGTGGTTGTTGTTGTTGTTGTTGTTGTTGTTGTTGTTGCTGTGATTGCTGATATTGTTGTCGAGGATCGACGGCACACGAACGAAGAACATCGATCAGCGCAGCTTTTTGATGAATGATACAATCCCAAGCGGGATCGGCACGTGGATCGAGCGAATGAAGATACCGAATGAACAATTTTTGATCGTCGATTGACGAAGGAAATTCAGTAAGACGTTGTCGAAATAATGTTCGAAGATTTTGTATTTGCTGTTCGACTTCGGATTGAATTTGACTGAATACTTTCGAATCAACAGTTTCAAATGCAGCACGTGCACGAACAAGATCATTAATAACTTTCTCATATTCTTCTCGTTTTATACTTCGTTCGATTGTCTGTGGTAAATGAAAAATAAATTTATATCGTTGAATAACATTCAATGCATTACGTATCATATCCGATTGATCTTTTCGTGCTAAATCTGTATCATACATTGAATGAGCGATGTTCGATATGCCTTCGATGAGTCGAATAACTGGCTGATAGACATTCTTCTTTCGATCGTCTGTCGATAGGCCACGAATAAATTTCATGATATCGACAGCTTCCATAAATGATGCGATATTATTCTTGACAAGTGTTGTCGATGCACCTCGATTATCCGATTGAGTACGTTGAAGATGCTCGAGATTTTGACGTAATTCATCGAATGTTGCGTTCGATTTATGAGCAAGTAGATAGTAGTATGGATTGAAATTCTGTTGAGTTATATCGGTACTGCCTAAGAAATAAATTGATTAACATTTTTTCTTGATCAGCGCCAATTGTTTGATTAAAAACGAAGTGAAGAACAATGACATGTCTTTACATTCTTATAGTCTGTTTATTAATTCAAGTCAATCCTTCGTTTCAAGTCTCATTACTAAAATCTTTAATTCAACGACGTCAAATTCTCGATGGTACTGCTAAAAGTGGCGGTGTTGCACCGAAACCACCTGGTAGTGATCAAATTTTCAGTCAAAATCAATTCTCAAATCCAACAACGATTCAACCAGGACAAACTCATCTAACTGGTTCGATAGCAGTGACAACAACAACGACGACAACAACAAGAAAGAGTTATGATGATGAATCCGATGAACGATCGATTAAAGATACAGTATCGTCCAATTCGAGTTCAACAGGTGGTCTCATTGCATCAATTCTCGCGCCAACCGGTATAGTAGGCATAGTCGGTGCTGTTGTTGGCGCACTTTTATACAAGAAAAATCATACGAACTCATCGACATCGAATGGAATTACAGGATTTTTCAGTCATTTGTTCAGTTCAAATACAAACGCTACGACAGAAAATAAATGTGACACGCATTATTTACCTGTTGGAAACATATCATAGAGTTCTTCGGCATGAGTTCCAATACTAAGCAGAAAGAGAGAAGTTCTCAAATTCAGATTGTAACTTTATTAGACACTTACGAACTATCTGTTGTTGATCCTGTCAATGCATCAGTAGTGCCAGGTAGGAGAGCAGGTGCTTTCGATGCATTTAAACCGAATAACGCAACGGCGTCTTCTTCAATCCATACGGCAACTTCTTGATAGGGACCTGCTTGTTCAACTCGTCCATAGAATCCAACTGAACATGTTCCAATTCCTCCACTTTTAGTAATAACAATCACATCGCCTTTGCCTTGACCGAATCCGGCATAAGCTATGATTTTATTTGGACTTTGCCACGAAGCTGTCGCTCGACAATCATCACCGCAGATTTTTAGACCAATAAAATCTTTCTCATCATTACCGAGGTTTTCTCCACGTATCGTGATTTTAATACCTGGACAACCTTCACGTGGTGATATACCAGTAACTAAAGCTGAGGGCATTCAATAGAAATGTTGTTATCTAAACAAGTTAACTATCAATGTTATTCATGGTAATTGAAAATGATTGTTAAGATAAGAAATGTTGATTTGTAATCATTGATATATTATCTTACGATCAAAATTAAAATTTGGTTAAATCCGAAATTTTGATATTGCCTAGGAAAATTCCGAATTGAACCAAATTCTAATTTTGACCGTAACATAATATGCGTAGGTATAGATTAACAAAATAGGATGAATGAATGAGTGATCATACTGTACATATCGATCAACCAATCAAATGAAAACAAATTTCAGCACTATATCAAATAGAAAATCTATTCGTTCTGTACAAACCAATGAATAGCAAAAGATCTATACTTACGTACTTGCTCTTGTCACTATCTTCTTCTTCTTTTCTTTTCCAAATGTTATCAATTCTTATCGGTTCATTTAATACCTACAAGCAATATCCATCATCGAATATCGATCTTTCTCCATGGCTTATTTCTAAATCTCAGATTATTCCTAATTTAATTGTCATAGGTCTACAAGAATTGCCATTGAATTTTTCACTATTCGAACAGAAATCTGAATATCAATGGAAGAAATTAATTGAAAAAACTCTACCAGACTATCAATTATTGTCTCATGTTCGTTTAAATGGTACAGAATATTTTGATATTTACTCTTTTTCTTATTGTTTCCGATAGGTTTACTACTTTTAATTTATATTCAACCATCGCATCTGTCTCATTGTTCATCTATCAGTTCAGCTAATGTGCCAACAGTCGGTTGATTTTTGTATTTGATTTCAATGGAATATCGATTCATACTTTAAAGGGTTTTCTCAATCTTTATGGAAATAAAGGTGCAGTTGGTATTCGATTTGATTACCAGAAAACATCGTTATGCTTTTTAAATTGTCATCTATCAGCTGGTGAAGATGAAAAATCTTTACAAAAACGTAACGAACAATATTCTCGTATTCATCAACATATGATTTTCAATTCATCGAAAACGATTTTCGATCATCACGGAATATTTCTCTTCGGCGATCTTAATTATCGTCAAACAGAAACCAATGAAGATCAATTAAAAACTCGAACAAACATTCTTCAAACCTACTCCGAAGCGCCGATATCCTTTCCAGCAACTTATAAATTCAAACAAAATTCGAATTCCTACGATTCTTCTCGTCGTCCATCATGGACGGACAGAATTTTATATCGAACTCATCAATGTCATTTAAAACCTCTTAATTATTGGTCGATTTCATCGATCCGTTTGAGTGATCATCGACCTATAGCCAAACTATTTTCTTTATTTTTTTAGATGGCTTTTATTAATCGTCTACGAACACATTTTAGTGGTGATACAAAACAGTTACAAAAACAAACGAATGCTCTCAAAATTGGCATTCTCGGCGCAGCTGATATTGCTAACATGGCGTTAATTAATCCGGCTAGTAAACTACCCAATGCTTATATATATGGTATTGCAGCAAGAGATCGACAACGAGCAGAAGCTTATGCAAGAAAACACCACATACCACAAGTAAATACGTCCGTTCGCTTTTTTTTTGCATTCAATTCAATAGGAAAAAAATGATTTCATTCTTAGGTTTATGATAGCTATGATCAGTTATTAGCTGATCCAGAGATTAAAGTTATCTATAATCCTTTACCAAATGGTCTTCATCATCAATGGACATTGAAAGCTTTACGTTCGGGTAAACACGTTCTATGTGAAAAACCATTGGCAAATAATGCGAATGAAGTTCGAGAAATGATTGAAGAAGCAAAAACACAAAATCGTTTACTTGTCGAAGCATTTCATTATCAATATCATCCGTTATGTATCGATACATTAAAAACTCTTCTTTCGAATAAAGATCAACATGGTGAAATGAAAAGTCTTTCAGCAACATTCACTGTTCCACGAATGTTTTTAAAAGCGAATGATATTCGATTCAATTATTCACTTGGCGGTGGTGCACAGATGGATTTAGGATGTTATTTAGTATCAATGATGCGTTTCATTGTAAATTCATCAAAAAATCGAACTGATAATGATAGTGAAGGTCCGTTCGAAGTGATCAAAGCTGAAGCTCTACAAGTCGAATCAAATAATCCACAGATTGATTTCGGTATGCGAAGTGAAATACTTTTCGATGGTGTACAATGTAATCTCTATTGTGAATTTACAAATGATTGGTCACGTTTTCGACATGAAATAGTAATCGAATGTGAACGAGTAACAATTACAATTGCGTATTTGATTATGCCAACTGCTTATCATTATATAACTGTACGGCAACGAGAAACAGGTCGAAGTCAAACAATAAAAAACTATGCAGATAATCATACGACATATTATTATCAATTAAAAGCTTTCTGTGAAGCTGTGAACAAATTTGAAGAAGGTTCGATTGAAGAAGCCTATCAAATTGCATATACAAGTCGCAATAGTAGCGTACGAAATATGGAAATTATCGATGAAATTTATCGTAAAGCTGGACTCGTTGTTCGTGGCACGGAAATCTAATTCTTTTGACAACAAAACGTTTTGCTTTGTATTCATCTGTGATTCTTATCCTTTTCTATTCAATTTGAATTTTTTTAATAAACTATGTCAAAAGCGACGTTTTATTTTCCATTGGCCAGGTGTTTTTTTTATCTCTTATCGGGCTTATAGTTTCATAAGAATACTGTTTCATTTTTATTCGATTCATGGAAACAAATAAAATTGTTTTTCTTTGGTCTCATGTTCGTTCGATTTCTACTGCATTCGAACGAGCTTTTATTCAACGCGAAGACTACATTACACTTCATGAACCTTTCGGTGAACCTTGTTATTTCGGTCCAGAAAGAATTTATGCCTATCATGAAGCAACATTGGATCAACATTCCGAATATTTGAATACAACTTACTCGGAAATAATCGAAATGATACTTAAAACTGCATCAAATACCGAAAATAAGAAAGTCTTTGTCAAAGATATGGCACGTCATGTCGTTCGACCTGATTACAAGTTACATCCGCAAAATCCCACTGTACTTCCACTTGACTTTCTTAAGAAATGTACACATACGTTTATTCTTCGTACACCTGAAAAATCTGTACCATCACTATATCGTGTCTATAGGAAAACAAATGCAAATTTCATTCCCGAAGATATTGGATATCCAGAGTTACAAGCTTTATTTCAATTTCTCACTGAATTGACTGGATCTCGTCCAGCATTGATCGATGCAAGCGATCTACTAGCAGAACCAACAACGATTATGCGAATGTACTGTGAATCTGGTATTCATGATCGATTCGAGCCAGGTATGCTTGAATGGAAAGCTGAACGTGTGCAAGGATTTGATAAATGGGACGGTTGGCATGATGAAGCGCAGCAAAGTACTGGTTTTAATAAGATACAAAAAGCAAAAGATAGTACTGATGATCTTGCTCTACCAGATGATGTCAAGCAATTAATGGAGCAAAGCATGCCGATCTATAATGCACTTTATCAGTTAAGAATGCGTAGTTGAAGATGTTTGATATATGATTGTCGAATGAATGTTTCCGTTGGATAGATATCGAGAAAATCTTCGCGAAGTTTTTCGAATATCATTCGAGCGAAATGACCTAATTCTTGAAAATGATTTTTCCGAACTAATAAAACAAACAAACAAACTCATTCGAAGAAAAGAAGAAATCAAACAATTGAATTACTTGAGATGATATCAACGAGACTTCGAGCGATATACCAACAATGATGAGTAGTGGATTCGAATCCAAAATAATGCTTCGAAGAAAGTTGAAAGATTTCGAGCAAACGCCAGATTGTTTTTCGATTAGATATCGATAAATTCGAATAATATTCCGGATATTTCAATGTTAAATACGGAAATTCTAATAAACGAACAAATGATACGTGTCCTTGTAAGATAAAGTATAAATTTTCATGTTCAATCTCTTCATTTCCATAGATAATCTCATCGGTTCGATATTGTTTATATGTCGTTGATTTTATCTACACTAATGAAATCTCGTATTCAGCCAGTTTATCTATCGAAAATTCTTACAAAATATTCGAATATATCATTTCGCCATTGAATACTAACAAAATTCGATTGACTACGAAGTTGTTCGAGTAACAATCGTTTCATCTTATCATCGAAATATGCTTCATATGCCTGTTATGAATTTGATTTTAAAGAAAAACAATCAAGATAGCGAAAAAAGCTCGTTTTCATACACGAATATCTCGAGTGAAGAATCCGATTAGACTGCAACAATGATTTTCATTTGTCATCAAACTATTTAAACGATAATCGATATGATATTGCAGCGAATCATCACCGTAGATATCTCCGACGTTCAATTCTTGACCGAAGAGAAATTTACATTGACCTTTGAACATCGGAAAAGAAAACTTTCGAGAGAATAGTTTGTTTGTTTTTTGCGTATTTCACCAGAAACAACAATGTAAACAAGAAACGGAGGAGAATTCTGTTGAGTGAGAATTGTATTCGATGGATAATTAAGAAATAAAAGTGAACGAGCAATATACTGGCGAATATTCGTTGGTAATTGTCGAATAAATTCGCAGCGATTGAGAAGATGTTCGAGCGATTCGATATCGTTGATTGTTCGTTGACGTGGTGTTTTACTGATTGCATTGAATGTTGTTCGCGTCATTAAACCGCTGATCTGTCGGGAAAGATCAGTTGATTGATGATTTTCTTCGAACAATTGATTCGAAGAAAATTCTTTAAATAAAAAACAAATTCGAAAGACAGAAAAAAATAGTTTAATCGTACGATCAAATCGTTTAATAATTATGTGATAAAATCGAGTCAACGCTCGATTGATCATAGGATTGTCAATCATCGATCGTTTTAACTGTTCGATATAATGAGTAAATGAATACAATTTCTCATCTTTGCTTTTCTCACGTTGATCAAGAGCTTGTCGAACAAAATTCAGATTTTTATTAATAGTTGAATTAATCATCATATATTATCCCGCGTTTTATGCCTGCAAGCGACATCATAGTGAAAACTACTACTGCCATCAACAGAAAGAAAGAAAGAAAGAAAAAGAATTGTCAACCAACGCGAAGCGAACGAAGAACGAGTCGTTTTTCTTCTTCGTTATATATTTTTTTTTGCGTTCGTTTTTATCGAGGTTCTGCAATGATCATATGAAATACATTTGCCACTATTGCGTCTATTCATTTTTGTAATGCCTGCGTTTTTCTCGCTGTCTTTTAGATAGAATATTCGTATACAATGTCTTCATCAAATTCACTCTCAGCTACGGAATTAGCTGAACAATATGCTGAGGATACTCATGCACAATATGAAAAATTTTTAAACGCTGGATGGTAAATCGATTTTGTAGTGAAAAACAACTATTCAACGTTTGTTTTTCTCTTTTTTCTTTGATCTATTCTAGTGGTGGTAAACAACGTAGTAAAATTGAAGTCGAACGCAATTCTCAACGTCATGATGCCGGTGGTGATACACGACGAATTGTTACAGCTATGGCTAACAATGAAAAGAACCGTCTTCATGGACACAAATAAACAACTAACTGAGAAAAAAACAACAACAACAACAACAAAGGACTATCTGATTTAATCTTATCTGTTTCTTTCATTTATCTAAACGTCTTTGTATAAAATTTGTGCAACATTTTTTTCTTTTTTTTTTGATGTCATTACTTAAAAGTATCATAAAAAAACATACGTTAGTATATTTTATCACAAAAAAGAAATGTTCGTTCGCTTTTGTTTGATTTTTATTGTCTATATTGGACATATTCATACATACGAATATCCATTTTCAACATCAGGCAATACAGTTATCGATGCAACAGGTGCTACTGTTCGAATGAAATGCGCCAATTGGCCAGGATCAATGGAAACCTTGATGCCCGAAGGTTTGCAACATAATTCAATTGAAAATATAGTCCTATTAATTAAACAAATGAATTTGACTTGTGTTCGTTTAACTTATTCAATTGATGTAACACTTCAATCGAATCTAACTGCATATCAATCATTTTCTCGTCTTGGATTAACATCTGCTCTTCAAGGTTTTCAAATGAATAATCCAACATTGATTAATGCAAGTGTTTCGAGTGTATTCGAAGCTGTTTTAGATACCTTAGGAAGAGCAAATATTGCAGTTCTCTTTGACAATCATATTAGTAAAGCCATGTGGTGTTGTAGTAATACCGATGGAAATGGTTTTTGGGGAGATGAATATTTCAATGTCGATCAATGGCTTGCTGGTGTTCGATTTATGGCACAAAAGACACTGAGTCGACCGTTTGTTGTTGCTATGAGTTTAAGAAATGAATTGCGTGGTCCTCGACAAAATCGAGACGATTGGTATCGTTATGTTGTACAAGGTATTACTGAAGCGATATCATCGACGAATCCTAAATTACTTGTTGTTGTTTCGGGTTTGAATTATGATACAGATTTAACATTTATTCGAACGAAACCAATACAAACTCTTGTTCCTGAAACAATCAAAAATAAAATTGTCTACGAAGGTCATTGGTACTCATGGAGTGGCTATGGTCCACAAGACAATTGTGAAAAAACTAAAAGTGGCGTCACCAATGCTTGGGGTTTTATTTTAGAACCTAATCAACCGTATACAGCTCCTGTTTGGTTAACAGAATTCGGTACAAATGTGGATGATTTCAAAGGTGACGATAAATTTATTGATTGTGTTCAAAGTTTTCTTCAAACTTCACTGACAAAACAAGTTTCATGGTTCTATTGGGTTTTAGCTGGCAGTTACTATAGTCGACAAGGTCACGCTGAATCACATGAATCATTCGGTTTATTAACGGATAATTGGCACGATATTAAATCAAAACCGTTTATTGATACTCTTTCAAAAATGTGAACAAAAAAATAAAAGAAGAAAATCGAAAAAAGAAATCAATCATATTATTTCGCTTCTTTTGTTTTTTTTTTGCTCCGATTGTGTCTATTACATTGTTGGCATAGACATTTGAACATTAACTGGTGTTGCATCTTCTTGTCTCCACGATGATGTTACAGTTTTCAATTGCGTATAAAAGTTCATACCATTTTTTCCGTAGAAATTTGTATCACCACGGAATGAACCACGTGAGCCAGTAAATGAAAACATTGGAAGTGGAACAGGAATTGGTACATTGACACCAACCTAGAAATCAGATTGATTTCGAATTGAAATTCATTTCTTTTCGAGTATTTACTTGTCCAACGTCGATTTCTTGAGTGAATTTTCTTGCTGTTGCTCCATTGGTTGTAAAAATAGCAGTACCATTACCATACGGATTATTATTAATGATCTGAATAGCTTGATCTAATGTATCAACCGACATTGAAACTAGAACGGGACCGAAGATTTCTTCTTGATAACATTTCATGTTTGGCTAGACAAAAAAAAATAAAGGTGTTTGTACTTTTTTTTGCTTATAATTTTTTACTTTAACATCATGTAAAACTGTTGGTCCAACGAAATTGCCATTTTCATAACCAGGTACTTTAATATTACGGCCATCTAAAAGTAATTTCGCTCCTTCATTAACACCGGATTCAACTAATTCTAAGACACGTTGTTTAGCTCGTTTTGAAATCAATGGACCTAAGTCAGCTGTTGGTTCATGACCGGCACTGACACGTAATTTCTTCGCCTTTTCAACAAATTCAGGAATCCATTCACGTGCTTTGCCAACAAAGATCGCAGTCGATAAAGCCATACAACGTTGGCCAGCAGCACCAAAAGCAGCACCAATAAGCTAAACAATGAGATAAACAATTTAAAAAAGTCAACGGTTGATTTCATTACTTGATTCAAGGCTTGTTCTTTGTTTGCATCAGGCATGATGACACCATGGTTTTTCGCACCCTGGAAAAGAATTTAAATTTAATGAGTGTTTTTTTTTAAAGCTCTTACCATGTTGCATTGTACACGTTTGCCGTTCATTGAACCTCGTTCATAGATATAATTACCCTAAACAATGACTTTAAAATGTATATTTCAAAGAAAAAAAGAAAGTTTCATCATACAGCTTGATCAGAGCCAACGAAAGAGATAGCTCGAATATCGGGATGATCGCAAATGAATGTCACAGCTAAAAGAGTTCATTTTCAAATGAAAATCTCGCGATTTATTGTACCTTCATGTTGCCCATGAATAGCATTGACGACACCATCTGGTAAACCAGCTTCCTTAGCTAATTCAATAAGCATCATACACGCACCGGGATCTTGTTCGGACTAATCAAACAGAAATATTCACTTTCGAAAACTTGAAATTCGAGCTTTGCATACTGGTTTCATAATCATTGTATTTCCGCAGACAGTTGCAACGGGGAACATCTTTTAAAAAAATAACGATTCATTTGAAATCATTCGGACATTCAATTCTCACCCAAAGTGGGATCATAGCTGGAAAATTGAATGGTGCAATACTAAAATCATAAGAAATCTTTATCATAAAGGAATAAAAACAAACAATAAATTGCAATCGAACCCAGCAGTAACACCCAATGGTACGCGATAACTATGAATATCCATATCTTTGGCAACACTGTGCATTGTTTCACCGGTTTGTAAGAATGTAACTGAACAACATGATTCAACGACTTGAAGACCACGTAGAGTTGAACCTTCAGCATCGGCAACTGTTTTGCCTTGTTCCTTGGAAATATTTTCTGCGATTCGTCGCTAAAGAAAACAAAAACTTGTCTTCTAATATATATATATTAAATCAATGAAATTCTACCATATTTTTCTTGATTAAATCTTGATAACGAAACATGATTTGTTGTCGTTGAAGAATAGTTGTTTTCGACCATGTACGAAATGCTTCTTTGGAACTTTCGACAGCTTCTTCCATTTCAGCTTTGGTCGATTTTGGAACGAGGCCAATGACTTCGTTTGTTGCCTAGAAAAATCAACAATTCCCTCTCCTCCCCATCATCTATTTCGATTTTTACGAACAGGATTAGTGAGTTCAATCCAGTCGTTGGTTTTCGATTCGACTGCCTTGCCATTGATCCAATTTTTTACCGTTGGCTAGAGCAAAAAACAAAAGAATTCGGGTACAAAGTTCGAGGTCACTTACAGGCTTTGATGATGAACTAGCGCATCGAATCCAATGACTAGTCTAAAATATGTAGGAAAAAATACTAGATGATTATTTGTTAGTATTTTTAAACTTACAGTGATGTTTTTCATAGCTGAACTACATCGAGTGCTAAGACTAAGCATCTTTACTAATGATATTCGAAATTACGTTTTAGATCTAATAATTAAATAAGAGAAAAACAAATGTTTTTTTTGTCTTTCGAACATTCGCCCTTGAAAAATAAAACGATTTAATAAAGGTCTCGAAGATAAGAAATGGTGGAGAAGTATAAACAAATGCATAGATATATAAAGTAGAAAGTTAACGAGGGCATATACATATATCAATGACACACCCTTATGCTTTCGTTTTAGATAATAAATAGCCCATCCACCAATAAATATATTTTTATTCTTTACAAAATCTTTCAGCGCTACTATCGCTTATTTGCGAATACGCAACGTGAAGCCACACATTCAAGACGCTCTGTCGAACTTAATTGTTGAATTACGAGACTCAACATTGCTGGAAGAATTAATTCGATTGATGATTTAGAATATCTTTGGTCGTTTGCACGAGTTATTTCTGAATTAGATTCAACGCCCTTTTTTAACGTCTCCTGTGACATCGGTTAACATTGTGTGAACAGGTTTAGTGGATTATAGATTTGAATGCTACTATCGATAAGTAGTGACTCTTTTCTCGACTTTTATCACAAGTTCAATTTTTTTCTTTTTTCTTACAAAATGAAAATAAATAAAAATGATGTCAAATCTTTCCGACCTATTGCAATATTTATTTTCTAAATATTAAAAAACATCATGAATGAAATCTAGGAAAATATATCTTGATTTGTTTCGTATCAAAATTATCTGCTTCCGTGGATGTATAACCAAAGGATGAACCGATTTTTGAAGTTTTTTTAATTAATTTCTCATTGATATAATGCACAACATTGCTATCTTCATGTGGCCAATATGTCCATTTCGAATATATAAAACGATAGCGCATACGACCATTTCACACAGTTTACAATTGTATTTCATCGGTGGAATTACTTTTGTTGTTGATTAATTCCTCACACTCACGAGCAACTATAAGAATAATTGAAGTTGTTTAAATAAATCGTCGACAAATTCATGTTCATGAGGTTCTTCAATATTAAAATAGATTTTTCAGTTATTGATGGATGATTTCTATATTAAATAGTATTCGATTTCAGTTCTTCGATCGCCGATCAATACAATCGCCGTTACGATACAAAACGATAGCGTATATGTTCGAAAGCTGTCGGCGTTGTTCGAAGTAACTAAATGTCTGACACCATGTAAAACGGTGGGCCCAATGAACATTTGCGAATATGCACCGATAAGCCACACATTAAAGACGCTTTTTCGAGCTTAAGATTATAGGAAAAAAAGTCTCCTCATCAAATTCTACGGATTTGACATATTCTCTGTGACAATTATAATCGGTCTTTTATATAGATTGAAAATAAATTTAGAGCTGTCATCTGCTAAGAATATTTTCAAAGTCGACACGTGAATTATATATCCATCATATTCCAATAAAACGTCTTTAGTTTTAATACATCATAAGTAGTGAGAATAAATTGCATTGAGATTGCAGACAAGTCTTCACTTTGATAAATTGAACATTTCTATTTTCATCATTTGCTCTGGATTCATTAAGTGTAAGACGCACATTAGGACCAAAGGAACACAAACCTCCTTTAGCTTTTCTATTAATTTAAGACCATCATTTTTTTTTGCACATTACTATTACTATCATAAAGTAAAGTCATTGGTTGATATCTAGCTTCAAGCATAGCTCTGTTATTATCTAATAAATTATTATTCAATGTCATATTATCCATAGAAAAATTTTGTTTATTCACTAGTTATTTTCCTTTTCCGTCTCAACTAGAATGATGCTGTAATTTTCTTTGGAAAGAAAACTGAATAATTCAACAATCATTAACTTTCTTATTTCAACCACTTCAACAACAATCACGAGTGCAATTATTTCTTTTTCATCTCAACCATAAATTACTAGTTTATACAAATCATTGAGAACTTCATCGCAACTATGTCTTATCTGATTAGCAATCAAAATAAGACGAGTCTTTTTTTAAATTTAAATTAATTAAATCGTAAATGTGTCCGTGCGTCTTCAAAGATATTCCGTGTATCATTTTTAGATATTTATTATTTAACTAATGTCTCATTATAATCTTTTCTCTTCAATTAGAAAGGAAAATTTCGACAAAATAATGGAGTCATTTTATTTTATCTTAAAGCAAACAGTAAAAAGAAAGTTTGGTTTTCTAATTAAATATATGAGCAACTTCAAAATGAGATTTAATTGCTTGCATTAGAAATCTTTTCTTTTCTTTTTCTATGAAGACAAGAGAGAAAAAAATTAATTCATTAAAATTTGATCATTTTACACGTACACATAAAAAGTTAGCATTTCTTTTTGTTTTACGTATATGTCATCAAGGTCTTTTTTCTTCCTCTTCTTCTTCTTCTTTCAAGTAAATGAGATTATTCTCGTGTAAGTAAATCTATTTAGTTTCTTTTCTCAAGATTTTCTCATTGTTCCTCGCTGGCGCACCTGTTTCTCACAGTCGAAATAAACAAAATCAGCTATCATGCACGACATCTGTTTCTCTTCCGATAGAATTTTTTTCAAATTAAAGGTAGTCACATACAATATTAATGGTAGCCGATTAGTGATTGGCGGAAAGGTCCGTTTTCTTCTTCTTTTTTTTGTTGGTTGAGAAAATCATATCATCCGTAGAGAAAGAATTATTTGACACAACGTCAAAGTTCGCTCGCTCTGTTCTAGATGTCGAAATGTTATTCAGCTCGATGTCAACAAGATCGACGAAACATTCGAAGAGAATTTAATAAATGGACTAAAAATATTCTCCTACAGATTGGCCTCGAAACAATCTCGAAAAATCATTTCGAATTCGATGCAAATATATTTAGTCAAATCGATGGTTTGTCCTATTAACATTTCTTTTTTAACTACTATTCAAAATGTCATGTGTTCAGGATACGATGATGCTGCATCAGATTTTGATCCCAATGAAAATTGTCAGTTTTGTTTATCTCGTCAAGAATCATCATCGTCATCGGCTAAACAACCGGTGTCAAATGACGATGAAAATTCTCCGTTAGATTTGAGTTTAAAATCAACGTCGAATTATCCGTACAAAAAGAATTTAAAAACAAAAGAAAAATACGTATTTGACTCGTTTAGTTCATCAACAGTATTTGATCTTAAGTCAGATATTCTTCCAATGTACAATTCGAATGATTATTTTCTTCTTAATTCAATGAATTTCGATTATTTCTCTCATCTAAATCAATATTCACCTTTGCCAATGAATTCCTATTCATCGAATTCGTTGTTAGAAGAAAACTATTTCAATCAATTTATCAAACAAATGGCTTATTTACGAATGATTCAAGAAATTGAAATGCAACGAACGAATTCGAAACAAAACGACACAACGAATAATCATTTTCATCCATCGACATCGATTCTAACTGAATCCATACAAATAAATAGCATTATTCAAGAAATCATGTCGAAAACATTGAATGATATATTCAAAGAACAAAATCAGATTTCGAAACAAGATGAAAGCGTTTTAATTCACGATGATTCGAATACGAAAAATCAATCACAAATAAAAGTAAAATCTCGATGAAGATTTAGTTTTGTTTTTTTAAATGTTTTTTTTCAGTCGAAACGACGATCGAAAGAGGTCAGTTCGAATTTCGATGGTAAACAAATTCGTCCTAAACGAGGTCAATATCGTCGATATGAAACCGAACAATTATCGAAAGCTGTCGCCGCTGTTCTAAGCAACGAAATGTCTGTACATAGAGCTGGATCGTTTTTCGGTGTTCCTCATTCGACTGTATGAAGTTTCTTTTTGCTTTTTTCAATTCAATTTGTTCTGTTTTTGTTTTTGTTCAGTTGGAATATAAAGTCAAAGAACGTAATTCGAAACTGAAAAATGAAAAGAAACACGGTAATTATTTTAGGATTTCGTTTGATTTGATTTGTTTTGTTTAATTAGAAGATATTGATCAATCTCAATCGAAGAATAGTAATTTGAATTCATCTCCAATCGAACCGCAATCCGATGACGACGACATTCAACTCTACACGCCGATTGAAACATAGAAATCTCATTGTTTTGTGTTCTTACATAGCTAAATTATTTTCAAAATAATCTCATTCGACTTCGTCTCTTTGTTTTTTTTTCTTTCCGTTCTCTCTGTTGTGTTTATATTTGAATGTTTTCCTAGTCATCTAAATTACATTTCTTTTTTAAAAAATATATTGTACATTTTATGAGTCCGATTACTGTGTTAGACGATCGTGCCATCCAGATTTTTTGTAAAATAAATAAAACACACACACTTTCGTATTTGTGCCTTGTACACACGTATTTGACTTTTTCTTCTGGCGCTTTTTCAGATCAAAAAACAACAATTTTTTTTTTCTTGATTATGGCCGAAAATCGTTTTTCTGTTGATTATGCTAAAGTCAGTACATCATCTTGTAAGAAATGTAAGACGAAAATTGGCAAAGGTCAAATTCGAATAGCGAAAATCTCGCCGAGTCCATTTTCGGAAGGTGATACAATGAAATTGTATCATCATGTTGATTGTTTATTCGAAACATTTGTAAATGCTCGTGCAACGACGAAAATTCTCGAAAGTACGACTGATCTCGATGGATGGGAAGATGTCAATCCAACTGATCGAGAGAAAATTCTCGAACATATCAAACATATTCAAGAAATTCGTGTGAAGAAATCACCGACGAAAAAAAGCAAACCGAAAAAAACAACAAACACAAACGAAGATGAGCAGGTCAAAGCGGATTTCGATGATCCACCAGCAACAGAGAATATTCACGTTCCAGTGAATGATGATCCTAAACATCCGGATAATTCCTTTCGACAATTTCGTGGACTATGCACGAAAATTGCCGAAACAAATGGACATCTTGCTAAAACAGCTATTGTTCAGGAGTTTGTAACTTATGGAAGTGATGGTGAAAGTTATAAAGGTGAGAACCGATTGATACCGGAATGTACCTGAATAAAAGGAAGACAGGAACATCATGATTTAAAAAAAAAACTAATCTTTAAGAAGCAAGAAAAGAAGATCGTCTCAAATTCATTTTCAATTAATATTAATATACAGCTTCTTCATTGTTATTTGATCTCAATTTTTTCTTTTTTTACATTCTTTAGGGAATCTAAATCTTCTCTTTCATTTACTCTTGCCTAGTAAAGGCTACAAATCAATTATTTATAATCTCAAATCTCGACAATTATGTAAACTATTCGCAACAATTTTTCAAGCGAATATGACCGATATGATTCAAAAATGTGAAGAATACGGTGGTAGGGGCTACTTTATTCATTTGGAGGACGTTTCGTATCATCATTCTTTTGAAATAGATGTTGCTGAAACAATCAGTGATTTCTATGCAGAATCAACGCATATCAAACCTCCAGCGAAGACAATGCTATCGAATTATGATGTTGATAAGTTTCTTCTTGAGTTAAGTCGATTAACTCGTGAACAAGATCAGATACCATTGCTACGTCAGATAACACAAAAATCGACTGTCAACGATCTACGAATGTTTATTCGTTTGATACAAAAAGATCTTGTAAATAAAGATTACTGTTGTTTTTCGATTGAATGCATTTTCTCATCTAGAAAATCAACGCCGGACCGAAACATATCATTGAAAGTCTCGGTGCAAATGCTTATGAAAGTTTTCAAGCAACAAACGATTTAAAATCGTTTCTCAAACGATATCTTGAACATCAAAATTCGGTTGAAAAACATGTCAAACTAGCCGTTCAAGTCGAACTCATGACACCAGGTAATTCGAAATGCAAACATTCAATTTGAATGACTCGTTTTCAGTTCATCCAATGTTGGCTGAACCATGTAAATCAGTTGACTTTGCATTTAAACGTTGTCCAAAAGGTTTCTTTGCGGAAATAAAATACGATGGCGAACGTTTGCAATTACATAAAGATAAAAATAATCAATTTAAATTCTTTTCAAGAAGTTTAAAACCAGTTACTGAACATAAAATCGAACAATTAAGTCGATTTGTTCAACAGGCTTTTCCCAAGGGTGAATCGTTGATACTCGATGGAGAAATACTTCTAGTTGATCGAAAGTAATTTCAAAATGCTTTTCTGATTATTTATTTATCAATCAAATAACGATTTAGAACGAAGAAACCTCTTCCTTTCGGGTCACTTGGTGTACATAAGAAAAAAGAATTTAGCGAAGCTAATGAAGCATTTTTTATATTCGATTGTTTGTATTACAATGGTCAAAGTTTATTACGTGAGAAGAAAATCGATTTGTTTTATTTAATAAAACAAAAAAGCGAAACTATTTAGAAAAAACATTAACTGAACGTCGTGATATTCTCGTTCAACATATGACACCAATTGAAAATCGTATTCTTCTATCTGAATTGAAAACAATCAAGAAGAAAAGTGATCTCAAACATTTGATTAATTTCGTCATCTCTGAGGGCTTAGAAGGCTTGGTATTAAAGGTAAAAATAAAAACTCATTATCGAGTTCATTCATTCGGAAATATTGAAACTATACTCTTCTATCTATTCTAGAATCCGGAGGGAATCTATGAGCCAAGTAAACGTCATTGGTTAAAAGTAAAGAAAGATTACTTAATGGAAGGCACAATGGCGGATACAGCTGATCTTGTTGTACTTGGTGCTTATTATGGAACGGGCAAAAAAGGAGGCTTGATGAGTGTATTCCTGTTGGGATGCTATGATCTACAGACAGACCGTTGGTGTACAGTGTAATGAATTTTGACGGAATTGAATTTCATCTTGTTTTTTGTTTCTCGATGAATTTAAATAGAGCAAAATGCGGAAATGGTCTTGATGATGCAACTTTAGAAAAACTTCAAAATGATTTCAAACCGAATATGAATCGAATCTCGAAAAATCCTAATCAAATTCCAAAATGGCTAAATATAACTCGAGAGCTTGCACCGGATTTTGTAGTTAACGATCCGAAAAAGTCTCCCGTGTGGGAAATAACTGTAAGAGTTTGAACTCTTTGATCATTCTTGAAAAAAAAAAGAAGATTTCCTGTTTTTAGGGTGCTGAATTTTCGAAATCTAAACAACATACTGCTAACGGAATTTCCATTCGATTTCCTCGTATAACTAAAGTCCGAGATGATAAAACATGGAAAGAAGCAACAAATCTTCAATATCTCACTGAACTATTCGAAAAATCGAAACCATCGAAAAAAGATCTCATCAACGATGATAATGATGACGATGACGATGAAGACGAAGAAAATATCGTAATGAAATGACGAAGAAAAAAAAACAGCAAATCATTTTATTTTTTTATATTCTCATTGTTTTAGTTTCATTTTGGTGATTCAAATAATAATAATAATAATAATTCAAGTCAATCGAAACGTAAATTACTCGAAATCGATTCCGATGACGACATTGAAATTTCTCCTGCTCCCAAACTTGCACGCAAACCAATGACAAATAGTCTGCTTAAATTACATTTTCCGAATATATTTCAAAATCAATATGTCTATCTATCATCGACGTTACAAACAGATGAAAGCAATAAATTAAAACGTCATATAGAAGCCTATGGCGGAGAAGTTCTTTCGTTGAAAGATACAACGAATGAGAAATATTTAGCTCGAATAACACATTGTGTTGGTGAAAAAGACAAGATTTTCGATGAAATTAAGAAAGCAAAACAAAAAACGGAAACAAATGCAACTCATATATCATTGCCAACGGTCTACGTTTGGAAATGTATTGCTTCAAAAACAAAACTTTAATTTCATTTGTCATTTACCATTCATGTGTGTGTGTGTGTGTGCTGTTTTCCTCTCTTTCTGTTATAATAAATAAGTGAGATAATTAGGAAATTACGACTTTACATTTTTTCCGAAAGATCAAAAAGATCTTCATTGAAAATAATGAATAGATCCGTATGTTACCTTCCGTTGATACGCCTTCTAATCGATTGTATTTGAGATCGAATAATTTTCATCTTGTTCACTGCTTTGTAATGAGGTTTGCGTGATTGAATACAGTGAGAATATTTTTATTTTCTCTATAAATACACTATAAATATAGAGATTTTATTTTTGATCTTGTCTGCCTAATTCGAGTCTAGTAAATAAACACAAACAAAAAAAAATCGCCTTAGGCTTTTACTCTTAAAATTCGTATTCAACTTGTTTAGTATTTCTTTGTCGACGGATTACACGACTGATCGAGATTAGATAGATGTATTCAAATGATCTTCTTTCCCTATGGAATCTTTAAATAATTCGATAAATAAAGTTCAACATACGAACGCATTTCATATCAAACAATCGCGGTTTTCTTTTCTTTTTATCTGCTTTAAATCATACATAGATCTTCTTTTTAGAAAAAAAAGAAGAAGAAGAAAAACGTGCAACCAGCATCTCTTTAAATCTCATCATATTAGTATAATCATTCTTTTTTTTTGCAAAAGAGTGGACCAAGTTCTTTTCTTTCAAGTTAAATAGACATATATATATATTCATGTAGATATGCCTTTTCTATTAATAATAATTACATTAAAGTAAGTCATTCATTTAATTCAATGGCGTTCAGAAGAGCATTCTTAGGAGGAACAGATATACGTGCGTGTTTCTTTTCTTCATAAATTCTTTCTCTAAGATATTCTTTTTTTTTCGCCGACTTAATCAACATTGAAATGACTTGTTGTCTTGATTTAATTAATTGATTGATTATTTATTCAGTTAGTTCATCGTCTATTTCTGTTTCAATCAAAATCTATATTCGTATATTTATTTTGATTTTATTAGATACACACAGTCAGACCGTTTTACGATTCTCCTTATATAGTTATGCATTTATTATTACACAAAAGACAGAGCTAGACTGCACCTAAATGATTAAAGAGGAAATAGGGCAAAAAAACAACTAATCGTTTTTTTTTCTCATTTAGTGAACGGGAATTATTCTTATACGACATTTCGAGTTCACTTGTTCGGAAACAATGATTAGATAATCGAAGAATAAATCTTACGCTAAGGATTGCTTTCATCGAATTTTCTGGTGTGAAAATGATCTGACATGCTATGATTACTTTCTTTAATTTGAGTTCGAAAAAATAAATCATTTTTTTAATGTAACTTCAATTCACTTGAAATACTAATTCAATTAAAGAAATCCGAAGTTTTTATTTTTGTTCCTACTCTCCAACGGAAATAAGTGTCATTAGAATGCACCCATGACGAACATGCATGTTCACAAAAATTTAATTCTTTCCATTCGTCCGGTCTGTGTCATTGATATAGACAATATTTCCATAAAATTAAGGTCTCCGTTTTTTTCCTCAAGTCCCTAGACAAAAAAGTTTTTTTTATAGTATTAATCTAATCAAAGAATCTAATACTTAAATTTCCTATTTGGTGTCACATTAAACTTTTCCATCATCCTATCTCATGTTCATCATATTCTATTTCTTTTTGTCTTTCCATCGAGTAGACAGAGATAAGATTTCGTTTTTTTTATGTGTGTTTTCCTTCCTGTTTTTTTTTTCGTTCTAATTAGTCTATTTAACACGTTCGAGGCCAATTCTTTTTGTTTTGTATTAATATCGGTACGAATACTGTCTGGGGAATAAAACAATTGAGATAGCTAGGTAATATTTTAATCAATGAAGGAACGGACGGACGAATGGGAGAGAATAGAATATCAATTACATAGTTTTTCTTTTTTTTTCCTTTTTGATTTATGTTATTTCTTTTTTCTTCTGCTTCTTTTTCTTCTTTTTTTTCTGCATTCATTTATTTCGAATGAGAAGAAGAAAAGAAGAACAAACAAAAAACGACAAAATCATATATGACATATTTTTCTTTTAGATCTAATCTTTAAATACGTCATTTAAACATCTTACTCTCATCAATATAATTATCTTCAATAGTAAAATTTATCCGTCATTTCTATTCTTTTCTCTCTACTTAATTATCACAAAATCTCTTTCATTAAAATGATTTCAACAATCTATTTCAAATTCTAAATTATCCGAACGTTCTTCGTCTTCTTTAGCTCCTTATTCAATGTCGTCACCAAATCAAACCAGTTCACACGATATATCTCGATTATATAAATTATTCTTCGACGATATCGAAGAAATCTTTCTTCATAAAATTTCTGTTCGTTTACTTTATTGTTTGATCTTAATAACATGTTCACTAATGTTCATGATATTTCTTCTACTTATGTGTCGTTCGAAACAAGTTTTTCTTTCAAGTACAATACCATTTTATTACACATTAGTTATTTACGATTTCTTTCAATTAATTTCCATTCTCCTTTTGAAATATAATTTTACTGAAGAATTTTTTAATCAATTATGCCAATGGACATATTATCTAAAATCGATTTCCGAAAGTGGCCAATGTTTAACACTAATATTTCTTTTTGGTTTAATGCGTCATCAAATACGTTATTTTTCTGCACACAATCATTTGCCGAATTCAAGTCGAATTAATTCTCGTGCATTGACATTTGTTTGTTTATTATTTGTTGTTTATGTTAATAATTGGATAACACATTTAAAAATTGAAAAAAGTTATTTAATTAAATCCAATGTTGATCAACATGATATTCATATTCAAGAATTACCCATTTATTTATATGATACGCCAGAAATTAAAGGCAAAAGTTATTATGATTTTATTAATGATTTAGAAAAATACTCGAGTGATTTTCGACAAATAAATTCTAATCAAAATGAAAGTGCATCATCGTCGACAAATGATAACATATTTCATAATCCTAAAGATGGCCATGAAATAATCATTCGTGTACGATTTCCAAATATATTCAATTCAGGTTCGAATCGTACGAGACGAAGCGATTTTACTCAACAGAAAAATACGTCATATCGAATTAATCGTTGTACATATAGTCAAGAGAATTATTTCCTCTCGAATTTTCTCTCATTTATTCATTCGATATTCTATTTAGTTTTGTTAACATACTATTTAATTATGATTCTTACAACTAAACATGAAAAAATGTCAGTTCGTTATCAACAAAAACTATACGAACAATCCGTATTAGCTGGACGAAAGAAATCTGCTGAACGACATAAACATTACATAACATTATTGAATTTAAAAGAATTTTTCTATTTAATCTTCTATTCTCATACAATATTGACGTATTTTCGTTTGATTTATCAATGTTTCATAATTTTATTCTTATATTTCATCCCTACACCGTTCAAATGGTTACCATTGAAAACGATTCTTTATTTTCTCTTTTGTCTTATTTATTTTTCTATACCAATTCGTACGTTAATTATCTTTCTTTTTATTGTACGAACTTATTTTTCGTTATATATACATTCATTGATTGTCTATTTATTTCATACAAATCTGCGATTTTCATGGAAATTTCAAAAGCCAACAATATGCTTTCGTTTTCAATTTATACCTTATCCAACAACATTAATACAAGAGGAACATCGAACGAATTCATTAGTGATTGATGTATCATCGTCGGTCGATGAAGATCATTCACATTTTGCTCCACATGAATCTGTGGTTGTCTATGATGAAAACAGTGTGAGTCATCATATAGCACCGACAAGTGCTCATTCGACAGCGGCTTTCTTTCCGATTGATTCACCGACAAATACGTCTGTTATTGCTAAACTGTGATTGTTTGTTTTTTTTGTTGAAAAAAAAAGTAACAATTCTTCTTTGTTCCTGTCGAATTGATTAATAAAGTGATTTGCCTATGAGTTTCAAAGATCTTGCTATTTTTAACGGTGACAAAGAGAGCTAATTCGCGGATTAGAATATAACGTAATCCTCAGAACTAAAAAAAGAAATCGTAATCTTTCGTAGAAAGTTCATTTTAAATCTCGAACAGATGTTTCCGATTTGTTTTTTTTTCTCCTCTCTTTATATTCTATGTGAATATACTAAAATAGAACTATCGTGACAAGACTTGACGAACGGACTTGGAAATCTGTCAAGATCAAATCACGAAGACTAAACTATTATGACAGTAAGAATCATACAGTAGACTTGTTTTTTTTTCTCTTTAAAGTAATATGTTTGAAAATCGTATTTTTGATTTGGTCATGTTGATAGGGCACATTGCTTTTTCTTTTCTTTTGTGCAAAGATAATGAGCATTTATTACACTCTTTAACTAAATACAAAGTTATCATTAGCTTGTTAATAATAAGATCAAATTTTTATACTAGATTTCTCTTTTATTTATTTGGCATGATAGCATTTAATTTAATATTCTTCTATTAATTATTATGTTTTAATCTTTGGGTGCAAATCATGACTTTAGAAAACAAAGTATCGTATGCACTGGATTAAATTGTTGTTTTGTTTTACTTAATAATCCTTAATTTTACTTGTAATTCAATGAACGTTTTTTTTTCTCTGTTTTCTTTGAAGAAAAAAAAGAAGAAGAAGAACAGTATTCAATTTAAAAAAGAAACCCAATCTATGTTATATATTTATATACATTGAAAAACAAATCCTTTCAATCATTTTGTTGTTGCAAAACACACTTTCACACTTGACCCAGGAAAAAGGATGATAAACAATAAAATCCTATAGTTAATGATGGTATTCAAATAAAAATAGATGTCAACATGTTTAAAATTAGAACAAAACGAACATATACAAAGACGAAACGTGTGTGTGTGTGTGCGTGTGTATGTGTGAGTGTGTGTATTTTGTTTTTCTATTTGACTGCTGTTGGAATCTTTTTCTGTCCAGTTGTTGTCGGTTTTTTCATGACATTGACTTGAGATGTTGGCACGACGACAGCTTTCTGTTGTTGTTGTTGTGACGAATTTTTGTCTAAATTAAATTTAGAAGTAAAAATATTTAGAAGAAAAAGACAAATTGTTTTTACTCTTTTTTAACGTTTGAATACGTCGAGGATTTTTAACACAACCATCGACGCCCATTAAATGATCACGCCAAGGTTTATCACCTTCGGGAATATTCATATGACACAATGGACAACGATTTGTATTTCCTTTTGCTTCATGACATTCTTTGAGTTTGATATGAACATCAAAATCATTGCCAATAGCTTCCGTACAACGTGGACATTGTTGATATTTACTTTTCTTCTCACATTCTCGAAGTAAATGATCAATATAAATGCCGATTTCGATGACCTACAAAAAGCAAACGAATTAGGTCGATCGAACTTCGAATAGCAAAACAAAACAAAAGGCCAGACTTGATTGCATTCTTGACATCGACGTAACATCGGACAATTAGCCCAATAGTGTTGTTCGAGACCATCGCGAACGAAATCTTCATTTTTCTCTCCACAAAAAATGCACGTGCTAAAATTAAGTTTTTTTTTTTTAAATATATTTCAAATGCAAAAATCAAAGCTGAATGATGATCTACTTTTCGGGAGTAAATTCCGATTCATCGGCAACACTGGTTGTTGGTGTTTTACGATCAAAACGTGTCGGCGTACGAGATTTGCTTGTTGATGCTTTAGCATCGAACTAAATATTTTATTTTCGTTTTGTCTTTTGTTGAAGAAGTTTTGTTTTTATCTTACAGATTTCTGTTGTTTAACAGAATCACGTTTAGTATCGGATACAGCCGCTGGTTTTCGTCCAGTTTCCGATGGTTCACTAATCGACATCTATAAAAAGAAAAAAAAACTAGCTGAAAACGAAGTCGAATGAAATACTTTATCATCGCCTTTGACGGATCGTCCATCGATTCGATCGAAAGCATCGAATATATCACGATATTTTTTAATTCGACGTGTTTGTTCATTATCAGGTGGTAGATAACGTCGAACGCTGGACCCATGAGTCTTGAAAAAAACAAAAATATCAAATCGAAAATTGACATTTCTCTAAGTTTTTTACTTTGTATAGAATTAATATTAGTTTAATGGCTAATTCTCGTACTTCACCGGCTAGAATAAACAACCGATCGAATAGAAAAACAAACAGACAATTCAATTCATTCATTTTACCATTATGTTCAAGAGCTTGTGCACAAAATTTACTAACATTATCCACATTTAATCCATTCTCGCCTGTCTTAATATCTAAGATTTTCATTAATTCTTCAATTAATTCGCATCGACTGATTGCTAATCTCGGTGCACAAGTTTTATTAAACGGTAGAACACAATAATGTGGTATGACATGCAACGGTTTCAATTCGGGATACGAAGCCGATTCAATAATTGCTTCTTGTGCACGTTGTCTTAAACGTGCATTCGAATCACCTGTTCGCTGTAAGAGTACGGGCATGACACGTTCTAAACTAGCGATGATATCTTGTTTTTGTATTGAATGTCGACGAACATAATCATTCATTAATAGATGAAATAATTTCAATGAATGAGAAAATATCGCGAGAACATCAACACGAAACATTCGTGCAACAACAAAACTTCCTGCACGAAGGTAAGCACGAGCATCTTCTTGATCGCCCGAGAATGATGCGAGTATTTGATAGATTTCATCGAGTGCTTCTTCACGTCGAGCATGATTTCGATGATAGAGTTTACTAATCTGTTTTTTTGTTACAAAAAAGATCAAAAATAAGCTCGAATGAACAGAGAGAAGAATGCATTGCTTACGAGTTGTTTATCGAAAACGATCATCATTTGATTAGCTTCGATCATTTCAGCTTGATTTAATTCAGCAGTTGCATCTTCATTAGCATTGGGATTCGTTCCGCCATACAAACTTTCTGTTTCTTCATTCGTTGTCGGAGGAAATTCTGCACTTGCAATAACAGAATTTTGTACTTGTCCGCCATCTTGACGATTTCGATTTCGTAGAGTTGGAATAACTTTATCTTCGTAAGGTGTCGGCGGTTTAGCATATTCAGGAGAGACATAACCGCCACCAGTAGGATAGACACTCCGTCGATGTGATACCGTTGGAAATGGAGAAGTGGTCGATTCGTGTACAGTTGGTGGAATACCATAGGAGACATTGGATTCAGGTGAACGACGAGTTTGTACGGAAGCACGATTTCGTCCTGAAAGAAAAAGAATATTCGAAATCAAACTTTTCTCGTGTAAATTTTACCATGATGCTGTTGTTTCAATGGTCGTGGTGACTAAATAGATAAATAAATCAGTCAAATTTCTGTTGATTAACAATTTTAAGCAGACAAGTGTTAAGAAAAAAATAAAATGCATAAATGTACGACTAATAATTAAATTATATGTGTAAGTGTGCTAGTGAAAAGCGATTTTGATATCGACAAAAACAATATTGGTGACCGTGTCTACCTCTTGATCAAAATCCTCCTGTAGCTGTTGTTGTTGATGGTGATGACTTTCAATTTCATGTAAATGTTTCAAAAAGTCAATATTTTTGCCATTTTCCTGAGAGAAATTCGAGCAAGATATGTTATTATCGTTTTTCGATTTCTTTTCAACGAACAAAATCTCTTCGCTATTTCGAATTTTGAGATCTACTTACAAGAACAAGATCTAAAAGATTGAGCGTTTGCAATTGTTTGTATGTTTCAGTTCGATATAATTCCATTTTATCTTTTTTCGTTTGTGCAACATCATAATCTTCATTCTTCAGAGAGAGAGAGAAAAACAAATGAACTTGATCATCAGATTTCGTGTGTGTTTTGCTATGGCTTCAATTGACACAGTGAATTTAGCTCACTTACTTCAATAGCTTGACGTTTTTCGACCTCGTATCGAGCGATTCGTTCGCCAATCTAAATCGAACAAACAATTGAGAGATTGTTCTCTGTTCGATCTACTTTGATAAGTTCTTGTATCGCTTGTTTTAATTTTCGTGCTTGATCATATTTTTCTTCTAGAAAATGAAAAAAAAAGTGAATTCATAGAAATGTTGAGATTATGTCGAGTTACCATGAACACATTCTTGTTTTTTACGATCGAGATTCTTTATAATCGATGCTATTTCAGGATCTTGATACATTGCAAATGCAAGATCATCGATGATCGAGATTTGATCCGATCTTTACATTCAACAACAACAAAAAATCTTTCTCAATAACGAAGTACAAAACAACTCAATTTAATCGTACTTCGTCATAGTGATATCCAATTGATTATCATTACTCATGTGAGACTAGAGAATAGATCGATTCATTTTTGATAGAATAAATAATTAGCATGAATTTTACTTTATCAACATCATCACCGAGTAAATTAATTGCCACAATGCTTACCTAGAAAAGCAATGTGTCAAAAATTCATTTTCCTTTTTTTTTTGTTTGTTTGTTGTTGATCATACTTGATTGTATAAATTCAGTTCATTGACATAGTTTTTATGAATAACTAATTTGAGAAATAAACCTTCAGCATCAACATGAATTGATTTTAATTCTCGAGCTTTGAAATCCGATCGTTCATTACTGGCTAAATCGATGTATCTGTTCACAAAAGAAAATCTCATTGAGTTAGAAACAAAAGATTTTCGTGCTCTTCGAAATCAAATCTCTACCCAAGACGTGTAAAACGTGCATTTTCAAGTGTAAGACTTTCATCTGAAGTACAATCTCCAATAAAAAACTCGATTTTCGATGCTAGAATAAAAAACAGATGCGTTCGATCGTTGACAGAACAAATCAATAATGAGTACCGATTAAATATCGATGCGACAGTATTTGTACGCGTCGGATACGTGCGTAACTTTCACATTGAAGAATGAGCTCTTGTGGATAGGAACAAAATCGTGCACTTTGCCAGCCGGATACTAATGGTCCGTGGTGATTTAATTCCGTTGCTGGATGACTTTCATCGAATGTTGTTGATGAAACAACTTGAAAAGCTACTTTCGTCGGCATGAAAAAGAACAAAATCGTTGAATTTTGTTTCTCTTGTTTGGGATTTTTTTTGTTTAATATCTTTAAACGTACAACGACATTAGACGAACAAAATTGGTTTTGTTTTCTTAGTTATATCCTCTCCAAAAAAAACGCGAGACATGCAGAATTGATTGTGATTTTAATGATGAAGAAAAGAGAACGACGAAAGATGTCGGGCGTTTCTTCATTCATTCGTTCAAAAACGAGTTTCTTTGTTCAGATTTTCACTACGAACTAAACGAAATCTTTTGCGTGAACATGGATGTTTCAACGGCATCGAATTTCGATAATTACATAGCCGAGCTAAATGATAATCTCGATCGATTACGAGATATTCAAGATGTTGATGAGCAATCAGCTGTTTTAATCGCTGATCTTGCTCAAGCCTATTCTGAACAACCATCGCCAATGCAAACAGGTACGAAAAACTGTCTAGATTTTTTGAAATCTATATTTTCTGTTCGATAAGCTATGTGTTTATCGGCGCTATTCTGTGGTCAACGGAATATACTGACGTTTCTTCGACGTGCCAGTTCAAAGATCGAGTTCAAACGAAGCAAAATCGAACTTTTACAATTTCTGAAATTTTTCGTTGAAACGGCTTCGAATAAAATTCTTCCGTATGCAGTCGAATTGAAATCAGTTCTTCTCACTGTATTCAATGTTGACAATGCGTCCGATGTTCGAGCAGCTGTATTTCCTGTCCTATCTCAAGTATAGAATTTCACTATTGTACTTTTGATAGAAAACAAAACATGATTTGTTTAGTTAATGGAATTAACTGCAGGTTTTCCTGATATGGAAAGTGAAATCGATAAGATGGCAACAACATTTCTCGATTTAATCGGTTTACAAAGTTCGAAAACAACGGCTACAAGTAGAGAAATCTTTTGTCAATTGAAATCAATTCATTTTCATTGTTTTTCGATTATTTAGTCAAAGGTCTTTCATTAGCATTTCTCGGTTTATTATGTAAATATTTTCCTGAACATATGAGAAAGTATTCGGATCCACTTTTACTTGGACAATATCTCAAATATCTACACGAACACGTATGTTGTTGTTGTTGATAATCATAATTCAGTTCTTTCTCTTTTTTTGTATAACAGTTAGTTCGCGATGTCGTTAAATTCGAAATGTTAATAGCTGCTGGTGCAATGGAAGGTTTAATCTATTATCTCGCTAATTTTACACCTTCATCAACACCTGGTAGATCGACAGTTGTTTTTCAAACTGAAGACAAACTTTCTTTCATTTAGTTCAACAACCGACATTAGTTCGTACGAAAAGTAAGGATGATGAAAAACGTCTCAAAGAAGAACAAATTCGTTGTGAATCCGATCTGAAACGTATCTATATCTACGCCAGTCGAGCTATTCAAACTCAAGATCAAACCAATCTAAATCGTTATGCACTTGTCAAAGCTGGTCTCGAACTTTTCGCTCAACATTCAACTATTTTCACTGAATATTTGTATGATGATTATCCTGAAATACTTCGATGTCTTCGTGCATGGAATGCGCATGATAATTATGACGTGAAGAAAATAGCTCAACGAGCTTATGATACGTTTCTACTCGGAGTTGCAAATGCATTGAAAGAATCGAATGTAAAAACGGCAGAAGAACGCCGAAAAGCTGTATACACATTTCAGTATTTTATCAAAGAATTTCGAGATAAAATCGATTCACCTGAATTAGAAATTCGAGATTTAGCAATGGGCATTCGAGGTTACGGCATATTTGCTAATGCATGTAAACTTTACGGTACAGATGATGATGTCAAATTCATGTTCGTCGGTCTAATTCAACGTTGTGAACAAATTGCTATGCCCACGATAACATTGTCACAAGCATCGGATGTATTCGACGAGCGTTTTTATGCTCTGCCGAATCTTCTCGATGCACTTTCAGCAATTATCATCGAAATGACGAATATTGGCGAAGAATTTCTCGGACCACTCGAACGTTTAACTGTTATGACAATTGATTACTATCCTCGGTATCAACCAAAACCTCAGGCAACTACTTGTTCATCGACAATTAAAATGATCTTAGCTCTACAAACGAAACCGACTTGTTACAAGCCGTTTCTCGCTCGAATTGTCAGTCAAGCAATCATTCGTTGTTGTTCACATCCATTGAAATCCACTGTTGAACAGCAATTAGACGATATGGAATCTGATCTACCCGAGGAGAAGGGCCAAGCTCTTTTATCTATCGGAAAAACGATTACATATGAAAATTATCTTCCATTATGGAGAACAGTTTTAAATGTCATTGCATTGAAAGAATTCGATACACCCGTCTATCCAATATTCGATCGACAGAATATGCTTGTTTCATTCTACGATGAAATGATTAATTCGATTTTACGTATTATCAATCGATTGGATTTGAGTGTTGAAAAAGATAAATCTCAAGTAGAATGAAAATAGAAACTTAGGTAAATGTAAAGGAAACGAAATTTTCTAGACCGATGAGAATAAAAATGATGAAACAATGACGACTGATCCTGTTTTTGGAATGAAACCAGTTAAACCAAAAGATTTCGAAATTTTCTATAATCTCGTTGATTTTTGTCAGTAAGTGTCAATAAATGACGTAGGTTCGATATTTATTTAATTGTTTAAATTTCTACTAGAGATTTATTACTTGAGCAATCACCTGATCTATTTCAAAAATGGATCTTTCGATTTCTATATGAAATCATCACAATTTCAACTAAGTATATTTGACAATCTTTCTTTTTTAACAGTTTTTTTTCTTCTCCTCTGCTTTTTTTAAATAAAAGATATCCTCTCGTCAGTGGTTTATACCGATTCGCGACATTAGTCATGAACATATGTTTAAAACTCGATTATTTCAAAAACACTGATCGAACTATTTCGTCAACAACTCGGTCAGCTGTTGATAACATGGAAATCGATCTGAACGAAAACGAACAAGTCTCATCCGTCTGCTCGCTTATTCGACGTTTTGCACACGAAGTTCTTTCACGACAAAAACAATACCGTGACGATCTACTCATATCTTGTCTACAATTGATTATTTCTCTGCCAGCTGAATGTATTGATTATGATTTTGCTGATTATCTTCCAGCTATTCAATTGGCATTGAACATTGGTTTGACGTATCTACCGCTTGCCGAACAGACAATCAACAGTCTCGAACGTTGGTCACAATCGACGGCATTGAATTTGCCGAATTATTACGATCAAATTCTACCGTATCTCGATGATTTTCTACGTTTATCTCATGATCAAAATGATAATGTTCATGTTCGAGCAATTGTCTCTTCATTACAGGAAAAAACACGTTCGAATACACGAACACGAACGTTTCTTCCAACAAGAATGCTCAAAAAAACGAAACAAATTAAACACGTAAATTCAATCTTGTCGAGATTTTCACCAATCAACAATTTTCCGATTGTTCTTCTAGCTTTTCGAAGATAGTGAAATTCGTCGAGTACAATTTCGAATCTTTCAATATCTCGGCTCGTTAGGCAATCGAACAAATCATTATCTCATCGATAATACATCGAATTATCTACTCAAAGAAGCTATTGCATGGGACAATGAAAATCATTTAACATTTCCCATTTCATTTGATGATATCAAACCAACAATTCATCTCGGTACGAGAGATTTATTCGTTTTTAATTGAGACGAACTTGTCCTTTGATTATTGAAGATATATTCCTTCCGAGAATCGTTGATCTTGCTTTGCACAGTTCGGATCGGCAAACAAAAATCACAGCTTGTGAATTGCTACAATCGACTATGCTCTATATGATTGGTAAAAGTGCTAATCACCGAAGCAATGCTGCCGTTCGTACTCGTTTTTTATTCAAGAAATGTTCTCTCAATTGTATTTTGTTTAGGCATCGTATGATAAACTTTATGCACGATTATTCCCAGTGATTCTCGAATTGTCTTGCGATTCAGATACTGTATGAAATGAAATCGATTGAAAATCGTTGTTTTTTCTCTTATTTCGAGAATTTTAGTTTACAAAAACACTTTTCACGACGTTTATGATTCAAATGATTCATTGGTTTACAAAAAATCAAAATTATGAAAATCCGGAAACCATGTCTCTACTCGATACATTTATGGTTGTTTTTATTTCTTCTTCTGCTGAGCAATTGATTTCTAATTGAAGACTTTTATTTGTCTAGGATGGAATGATATCCGGTCGAAATGCATCGATTCGAGATTTTAGTGGTGTTTGTTTGAAAGAATTTCTCCAATGGACAGTTAAACATGCCGGTGGTTTCGATCAATCATCGTATTTGAAAAATGCGACGTCAATTATCAAACGAATTCTCAGTTTCTCAATACATCCGAATAGTTTCAAACGGTTAGGATCGACATTAGCTTGGAATTCAATCTACACACTATTTCGGTAGACAATTCAAATTTATGTTTTCTTGATTTTTCAATTGAAAATATTTTAGAGAATCAGAGATCTTAGTTGATGCGTATACACTTCAATTACTGTATGTTTTTGTCGAAAGTTTAGCTATTGCACAAGGCGATGATCCATCACTTGGTAGAAAGAGAGAGAGAAATTAATTGATGAAAATCATTTTAATTGATTTTACAGGCACACAACAGCAAGCTATTGGAGCGTTGACACATGTTCAACGAATTATTAAAGAAAAATCGAGTTTATTCATTCATGAAACATCGAAACGATATTGTCCAACGTAAATCAATCTTGAAAATTTTGATTTATTAAAGAATTGAAATTGAATTTTTAGTTGTTGGACTAAGCCAACACTCGAGGTGGCTGTTGCTTGGCTGTTTCGTCAATGTGGAAGAATCGAAACTGAAGCACGAAGAAAATCTATTGAACTTGTTTGCACATTTATTCCATTGCTACCTGGTATAATGACGAACAACGTCTTTAAACAAAAATTTGATCGATTGTTGTAGGTGTTCGATCGATTCGAGAATATTTCGAATTAAAAATTCAATCATTTGGAAATCGTTATTTCATCGAACGGTGAGAAAACATTTCTCTAATGAAAAATTTCGATGTCAAATTTTTAGTTTCGAAGGAACAATTGATTTTGATAGTCGAACTAAATTCAAAGCTAAATTAGCTTATCAAACATATTTAAACGAACAATTCTCTCTGTCAAATGTCTACGAATGGTTAGACACTTTAATCGCATCATTAGATTGTTATACTTGGACATTTTCTCAAGGATTTCTCAATCCTTTACTCTTTCATGAGGAACAAAGTCGATTGTTTTCAGGTTTATCTTATTTTATCACCAGAATATCAATGAGTACACTTGATGATCTAATGAAATCTTTTCCGTCATCGAATCAAACACAAGTATTCACACCAACTGATATCAGCCAATACGAAACGTAAGGGAAAAAAGGGAAATCATTGATTTTCGATTCGATATTCTTGTTCGTTTAAGAGCAAAATGCACTGTGATTGTTCGTTTATTGAATTTTCTGACTGCACTCTGGTCGAAATATCCTCAGGATACATTGAAAGCTATTGATCGATCATTTTATAATCAAGATTTAATTAAATTAATTCTAACTTGTGTATTTAATCCAGTTCAACTTGGATTTGATATAAATAACGAAGAAATTAACAAGAAATTGCCCGAACGAGTTCGTAGAAAACCATTTCGAAATCAAAAAAATTAAAATTTGTCGTTTGATTTAGATACTTAATCTATTAAAATCCATGACAGCACATCTGTCTGATCCATATCTTCAACCATTCTATGAAATTTCTTTAGACATGACAAAAACCGATGGGTAAAACCGAGCTTTTCTTTCTTTTGTTTCATTCGAATCCATCGTATTCTATTCGAATAGAATTTATAATCTAATTGCTGAATTGAATCATCAACCAATTCGTTGGTCGTTGATTTTCACGCTCGCACGTGGACATCGTCTTCTTCATGATGTTCGATTACTACCTAAACCCAACGAATCTGAACAATTCGCTAAAGAACTATGGACATTGATGTTAAACGTACGAAAGAAGAAAAAGATCATCGAAGAGAAATTCCTTGTTTTTTTTTGGTTTAGAAAATGATACATCATGACGAAGAATTCGATAGAGCAAATCTCGTTTTAACTCTTGAAGTTGAACGTGGTTTACAAGGTTTATTTGAATATATCATCTATTTAGGAATAAAAGTAATTCGATATTTGATAAATTTCGATGTTTTGCCTTTTGGTTATTCTAGCCAAATGAAGTTCTTCCTTATTTCTTTCGTTCGACTCGTCTGCATACCGATTCCGGTATGACAACATGGAGTACTTATTTATTAACTCTATTTAAACATCAAATCACCAATTGGCTTGGTACGACACCTGATTTTATAATCAATAATGTTGGAGAAATTCATTCGATTGAACAATGTCGATCGACGGTTGCGTTTTTGAGTACAGTTCTTGATCTGTGCAGTCGAGAGAAAGATATTCGTCAAGAATATGGTCGACAATTTGTCGATGGAATCTATACATGTTGGAAACAATTTTCTTTTCTTTATCATCAATCGAATTCTCTCGATGATAAACTTTTAATTGTGACTCTATTAACAAAAACATTCATCATCGATAGTCAACTATTACTTAATCATCGAGAATTTCATCAAATTTCACAAATGTATTTGAATTTACTCATTGATAAACAATTAAATTTAACATTTAAAATTCGTCTTTTGGATTTATTAACATTTTTTGCATCGATCAATTCGGATCAACATCCAAATTGGTCGAATGATCTCTCACGTACTCTACGAACATTCACTGCCGATTGTTTCCCATTGAAAAGTACAGAATTTCCTGTTGGTACACAAGAATATCATGATTATCAAGCAGCTATACGAAAGATTCTTTCAGCATTAGAATTATCTTCATCGTTTCTTCTTTTCGAATTACTTATTTGGATGTTATGTTGTGAACAACATCATCAATTCGAAGAAGAAATTCTTTCGTCCATCAATCGTTTCGTTAGTCAATTAAATTCAGCACAAAAACAAAATCAATTGCTCGATTATATGTTCACAATTATCTTCGGCAAGAATCCTCTTTTTCGTATTGAACATCGTTTAAATGCTTTAGAAAAATTAATTCTCAAAATTCTTACATCCGTTCGAAAAAGTACATTGATTGAATTCTACAAAAAATATATTTGTTCGTTAGTTATCGATGAATTAGAAGTGAAATTAGATTTTCATTCACAATTATTTATTTCAATTTTAATTAATAAAATTTGTACGTATCGTTTAATTGATTATATGTATACGATTTTGAATAAAGACGATGTTTTCGGTGTACATTCATCTATTGGACGAATATTTTATGATTATTTAAAAAAACAAGAGGAAGCTCGAAAGATTTTAAATGTTGACATGCCGGTGAATACAATTAAAATTGGCGAACAATTCGATGGCAAAGAATTAACGAAATATGTGATTACGAAAGCTCGTGCTCAATTTGTCGATAGTAAACTAATGAAAACATTGGAATTGATGTATCCAGGAACGAATTCAAGTGAAAAACAAATGAAAAGTCATTTACTACGTTCATTGGCAATTAGTTCGTTTAATTGTTTAATTTCACTTTTGATTTGTACGCAAACCGAAGCGAAACTTTACAAAGCATTTATATTCGATGCTAATTCAACCAAAGATGAATATATTTTCGAAAATTTAATTGATATCGAACATAAATACACATTTCCACTTGAACTTGAACGATATTATAAAAAAGACAAACGAACTTTATTGAATATTTTATGTAAGAAAATTCTATCGAATTCCAAAGCTGACAGTTCAACTCAACAGCGTGTTCTCAGTACACCGAAATATCTATCATCACAATATCTATTCGGTAGTAGTCTTAGCGATGAACTCGCTGTTTTTGATTTTACATCGGCTGCTGTCGTCGATTTTAATAATAAAAGTTTATCTGCTAATTCGTCATGTTCAACAATGAATATTTCATTGGAAAAGAAAGATTCCGATGTACCAGCACTGATCGAAGGATCCGACGATGAAATCGGCTCGGAATTTATTGATATGGAAATGGATGAATTAAATCTTCATCCATGCATGGTACCTATGGTTTGCTTATTAAAACATATGGAAACAAGTGGCATCATTTCTCAATCAACCGATATGCCGGCATGGATGATTTGTTTGTACAAAAAATTCAGTGATCCACTGTTAGCATTCAACATCAAACTTTTCATTATGCGATTGATTATTCATACGCATTCAATTTTCAAGCCCTATGCTCGATATTGGTTAACACCGATTATTCAAATGTGTAATCAAATGTTTGAAAATTCATCTGAAGGCTTAAATACATTCATCATCGATACAATTGTTATTATTTTATCTTGGCATACACAAGCCATACCCAGTGAACTCGATTCGAACTCGGTACAACGTTTAGTTGAATATCTATTTGCTAATTGTTCACATCGAAATACGATTGTCATGAAATCAAATTTAGATTTAATTAAAAAACTAGTCGAATGTTGGAAAGAACGTATTCGTGCGCCGACACTTATACTCTATAAATTAATATCCGAACCAGATCCTAAATCGAAACAAAACGCAATCGGATTGTCATTAATCGGTATTCTACTAGCAAACGAGATTTTACCGTATTATACACCACCGGCACCCAGCGGAAATCTTCCACCGGTGACAACTGGTTCGATTCTTTCGAATTTGCCGAATGATTTAACTGAAGATAAATTTCATGATACAATTTTAAAGAATCTCAAGAATATCTATCGAAATATTTATGCTGCAGCTGCCGAAGTCATTGGTATGTTATTAAATGTAAAAAAACTTCACAATGAATCAACACAACGTTTATTCGATCAATTGAATTCGATTTTAAAATGGTTTCATAATCAAAATCTCACGGATACGTACGTTTCATGTATCTATTCGGTTCAAAAACATTATCCACAAATTGTTGACAAATCAATTATGAATAAACTTGTATTCAGTCTGAAGAAAATGTACGGTGATTTGAAAATCGAATGTCTCGAATCATTGATACCGAATATTGCCGAATTCGAATCAGCTTATTTAGAATTACGTGCAGCAGGAATCTTAGACATTCTCATTCACAAAGATTTCGGTATTCGTTGTGTTGCTCTACGTTTACTATTTAAATTACTATCGAAATTAACTCATGAACAACTCTATGAAATCGCACAAATACTTTCAATTGACGGTCCAAATGAATGTTTAATTTGGACATTAGAAATCTACAAATGGATGTATGATTATATCACAAATTATTTCTCGCAAAATTTCAAAACAACAATCGAGTCCGTTTCGGAAAAATTCTATCATCATGTACGAGAACAATTACTTCAATTATTAGCTTGTAAAAATGAATATATTCGTGTGAATTGTCGAAATTTTTGGTGTGATGCAAAACGTTTGAGTTTAACATCACAGAATCGATTATTAGCATTAGTCGATCAATTCTATTCGATTAAAACCGAAAATGAATATCTCAATTATTGTACGAATATTCTTCTTGAACGTGCAACACACAATCCCGATTATCAACAATTGATCTTCGAAAATCCGTTAGATAAATGTCTCTTTCAAGAATTTCCTTTGGCTTGTAATTGGCGTCAACGGCATCATACTTATATGACACCATTATTTACTCTTCAATCGCAACAAACAAATGTCGATTCGACAACGAATATCAATCTGATGACGCTCAATCCTGTCCAATTCATGCAGACAATCAGTGAACAAACAAATACTCAATCAACCGAACAACAACAACCACAACCGACTTCATCAACACCGATGATCTTACAAACTCAAGAGATTTCCGGCAAACAACAATTTGTTCCAACACAAATGCTCGAAAATACGATGAACTATAATTGGCTCAAACAAACGAATACACTCGATGCAACAAATACGTTTGCTTTGCCAACATTAGCCAGTCAAACGAAGAAAACGACATCGTTGATTGTTGATGTTGAAAAGAAAAAACCGATGACGAATATTAATTCGATTCAAACACAACAAATTAACGCAGAAGAAGATATTGATGATGATATCTTTCGATTGAAACGACGATTTCTTAAAGATTCCGGACAATTGAATGCGGCGTATTTCGCTCGTCGACAAAACGAGAAAAAACAAAATGAAAAACAATTACTCAGCGAAGTTAAACTCAAACAAGAAAATCAAGTTGAAAAATATCGAACCTATCGTATTGGCGAATTGCCCGACATACAAATCCGTCCGAGTGACATTCTCATACCTCTTCAAGCGCTTGCACAATGCGACAATCAAATTGCTCGGTTACTCTATGCAAGTCTATTTACATCGGTTCTCGATTCTCTCGAAGAGAAACTTTCATCGGATGAATATCAAAATCTTATTCGAACGATTCAACATCGATTCGATGTCATGTTGTCACAATCGGAAATTTTCTATCCGTCATTTGTTGCTGCTCTACTTGATATTGTTCTTTCGAAACGTGAACAAATACAAATCTCAGCGCAATTTATTAGTGCATCGACAATTGCCAGTCATTTAGAATCAGTTGGTATCCTAACAATTGAATATTTCATTCGTTTTACTGAAACGAATCAACAAATCAATGGACCATTGAAGAAAAAACTTAAATCCGATCCAGATCTAAGTCAACAAATGTACAAAAAAGTCGATCAATGGCTTGAATTAGCTAAATGTTATCGTTCATTAGCGAATTATGATGATGTTCGTGGTATATTCTCTCAATTATCCGGTTTAAAACCGTTGACACTTCGAGCAATTGAAGAAGAAAGTCATTCAGATTTTCTTCTTGCTTTAAATACGTACATAACTGCGTTAGAACAAAATCCACTGGCAGACGAAACTCACAACGATCCAATTCTCGAATTAGAACAAGAATTTTGGACGCAATCCATGCTCAATTGTTGCAATCAGCTGAATAATTGGACGATTATGTCCAAACATATATTTATCGATAATACAACATTCGATAGTCTTTGGTCGAATGCTCATCAATTGAATTATCTGATGCCGTTTGCAATACGTTCGAAAATGAAATTGTTAATTTCAGGCAATGAAAAAGAACAGAGTGAACAGAATGATCTTTGTCAATTTTTTAATAATCTCTCATCAACATCGAATCAAACTTCATTGACCGGCAATGCCGAAACAACATTTGTCAAACGAACTTATATCGAAAAACAATATCCATTTGAATTGGCCACTTTTTTTCTCTATCAAAAAGATTTCGATCGTGCAAAATATTATATTCAATATGCAAAAGAACAATTTCTTCATCGTTGGTCGACATTGAGTCGTTTGAGTGAATACGGTCGAAAATTGACTGTTCAATTTATTCAACCGTATTACGAACTTGAACAATTCATTCGGTTCGTTGAAGATAATTTACCATTGATTAAAACCCTGGAAAATCGTTATTTAACAAATAATAAAGGTGATGAACAAACACGAGAGATATTCTTCGAGAAATTTCAACGAAATCTACTCGATCAATGGCAATTGCCTGATGTTATTCGAAGTTCGATACAAACATGGGATGATATTGTTACTAATCGAGCTCTGTTCTTAGACGTAAGACCGTCAAATTTGTAGAGAAATTTCGATGATTGAATGAAGAAAATTCTAGGTTTTGGATGATCTCATCGGTGGACCTCGAATGAGTTTCACAAGTCGATTGAAGAGTACCGAATTCGATCCAATTGTAACCGATGAAAAAGTTCAACTTCAACTCGACATGTCGTATTGTGCGTTACGTCAACGTAATTTTAAATTAGCTCTAACGAAATTAAATGAAACTCGTCATCGATTGGATTCATGTCGAAATCCATTGATGAAATCGATCTATTGGAATGAAATCTATTGCGATGTACATATTAAACGTCATCAAATACCATCGACATCATCGACACTAACAAGTCTTTTGTCGACAAGTGTAGCAAAAGAATTGAAAAAATTAGAAACAAAAATTCATTCGCTCGAAATCGTCGATCAACAGACAGCACGATTGAATTCAAATTTCATTCAATTGAACTCACAATTCTCTCGTTTAGTCATCGATTTTCTTCTTGTTCAACCGATGAGCTATGAATCGTACGAACAGAATCCACAGATTCCACAAGCTAAACATCGACAATTAGAAATGTATTTACAATCGAATGAAACGATTCAACAAGCTGACATTCTCATTCGAGATTTATTCAATAAAAATATCGATCTTTTAAAAGATAATATTCATAAACAACAAATCGATCTACCTCAACTAACAGGCAGTATTCGTCAAGCAAAAGAAAATCTTCTCAGTCGAGATTACAATGAATTAGCTAGTCTATGTGATGATTATCTACGTCGATATGAAAATCATGAAGATGATAATCAATTACTAAAAACTCTATTTGCTGATTCAAATGATCAAACAATTGCTGAACTAATCGTTCGATCGATTCTCTTGTCAATGAAATATGGTTCGAACGAAGGCGTACAACGATTTTCACGATTATTACAAATCGTTGATTTCTATCCACAAACGATGAATCTCATCGAAGAATATCTCAATCAAATACCTTGTTGGATGTTTTTCGATTGTTTATATCAAATAACAGCATATCTTGATAAACCTATAGCTTTGAAATTATATCCATTGATTGAACAAATCGTTCAAATCTATCCTCAAGCAATTGTTTATCCGTTTAAATTGAGTTATGAAACACTACAATCATCAGTTACTGATTCGATATTAAAATCGAATTTAGAAAATCTCAATCAACAATTAAATCGAACGGTTCCACTTGTCAATGAATTTATTCAAGCATTGAATCAATTAAATCCTCAGCAAGAATTTGACATATGGTCAAAAGAATTATTTCATTTATTAGCCAATGATTCGGCAACACGAGATATTGATAAACTTGAAATACATCGAAATCAATTTCGGACGATTTTCTTCGATGAAAACAACGATTCCGAATCGAAACATACATCGATTCGTTGTTTATTTCGAAAAGGAATTGAAAATGAATTCAATGATCTCTTCGGTCGAAATGGCGAACTCCTATCAACACTTTCACTTGGCGATGCACGTTTAGCCTTAGGAAATATTTCATTAAAATTAAAAACACTTCTTCAAGATAAATCAAATCTAAATGATTATTCAACTTGGTTCACATCGACATTCCGACAACAACATTCATCGCTTAATAAACTCGAAATACCTGGTCAATATACAAGCAAAAAGAAGCCATCCATGGAACATCATATTAAAATTGTTGATTTCGATGAGAAATTACTCGTCTTGCATTCGTTACGTTTACCGAAACGATTGACAATACGTGGTCATGATGAAAATGATTATCGATTTCTTGTCAAAGCCGGAGAAGATATTCGACAAGATCAACGTATCGAAGCATTGTTTACGATTATGAATGATCTTTATGGTCACAATTCGAATTGTCATCAAACAAATTCACCTCATATTAACATACGAACATACAAAGTTATTCCAATGTCATCGAAATTGGGCATTATCGAATGGTTAGATAACACTCGTCCATTGAAAGATCTCATCGAAGAATCGTATACCGACTCTGAATACGATCTAATCACTAATCAAGGTCAACATCCACGTAAACTCTATCATGATTATGTAGTTAATACCTATCAAAAAGCGAAACCATCAGCGAAAACAACGAATAATACGTTGATGTACGCAGAATTATTTCTTAGTTTAACAAAAGGTCAAGTTCAAGATGAATTTCAACAGATTCAATCGGTTGTACCAGCTGATTTACTTCGACGAGCCTATTACAAAATAGCTAATTCTCATGAGGGTTTCTATACATTACGTCGACAGTTTATAACAAGTTATGCTGTTTTATGTACAAGTCAATATATACTTGGAATTGGTGATCGACATCAATCGAAGTAAAAAAAAGCGTAGGAAAACAAAAAAAAAGAAATTATGTTTTGTTCGATTTAGTTTTCTTATCGATACAACATCTGGTGAAGTCATCGGTATAGATTTCGGATCAGCATTCAATGCAGCAACGATTGTAAACTCTCAAGAATTTCCTTTGATAAACATGTTTCGAATAAAATTTTCTCATTTTTCAGCATTTGCCCGTGCCAGAATTGATTCCAATTCGTTTGACTCGTCAATTAACCGAACTCATGTCGCCAATCGGTACGGCAGGTCTCTTTCGTGCGACAATGATTCATACAATGAATGCCCTACGAGAAAACAGTGATCTCCTACTGAGTACTATGGACGTTTTCATAAAAGAACCGTTGATGGAATGGATGGAACATGCATTAAAAACAAGCAAACAAATCTCTCCGAATGAAGCGAATGTTCTTCGATCGGACGATACCTATGCAAAAGATCGAATTAAAAGTGCGAGATTGAAATTAAACGGTGTTAATCCAGCTGTGATCACTGGGTAAGATAGTTGAGATTGAGAGTTTAATTTCTGATTTCGGCGTTCTTTTTTTTCTTCTTTTTTGAAGTGCGGATTTGAAATTGAACAATTTTCTTCGTTCATCAAATTTGAAAGACGCACGTCGTCAAATGGAACGTGTCGTTGGCGGTGATCAAATCGATAGTTATCGTGCAAAAATTCTCGTTAAATATTCATCAAATCGCTATCAAAAGTTAACAGTCGACGAGCAAGTCGATTGTCTCATTGATCAAGCAACTGATGTCGATATACTTGGCCGATCTTGGGCCGGTTTAGAAACATTTATGTAGTGAAAATTCTTTTCTATAGAATTCAATGAATTAATTATTAGGCAATAAAATTCTGTTTGAAATATTTTATTTGAAACATTTCTACAATTGAGTCATACCAGCACGTTTAAGTCCGTAATTAAAACATTTTCTCGAACAGTATCGTTCTTGAATAGGTACAGCAAATGATTGTTGAGCTGCTGTAACTTGGACAGTAACACCATTGGCTGATAATTGTTTAGGAACAATAATTTCACCGTAGTTTAATAAACATGGTGAAACACAATTAGCACATAATTCATAAGCATCAAGTAATAAACATAATGTTTGAGGTATTGTATAACAATTATATGGAATTCTAAAACAGACCTTTGTAGATTTATTTAAAAAAAGCAGAAAGAAAATTTGTTCTACCGATGTCTGACAATCGTTCGAAGAGCAATTTCAAGTAGTGAAATATCCCAACGTTGACAAGTAATCGATCGTTCGATAACTAATGGATTCTCTGAATAATGAAATGTATGTAAACGTGTTCCACTTGCTGCTAAACAACTTGGAATAATACGTATTTGATTCGATGTTATATTGAATACTTGTAATTGTGGTAATTGACGAAGAATATGTCGAGGAAGATAGTGAATTTGATTGTCGGATAAATTCAAACGTTCTAATGTACGAAGACTGAGTAGAGTTCCATCGATCGATTGAAAATGATTTTGACTGAGATCAAGTATTTTTAATTGAGGACATTTGAGATCTTTGGGTAAGATTTTCAATTGATTCGAACGAAGAATGAATGTATGAAGTGAATTCATTTCGATTTTCGTTGGCAATTCACCGATATTATTCAACGATAAATCGAGTGTATGCAGATTTTTCAATGAAAATATTCGACGATCGACAGGTGTTCGAATATTCGATGAATTGATACTTAATTTTTCTAATGTCGATGGAAAACCTTTCAATGTTGGATATTCTATTGGTTTATTGATAATTAATTGAAGTACTGGTCGTTGAGTTTTTTGAACAGCATTGACAGATGTTGATTTTATTGTCGCTGGAAGATCATTACCCGTTGAAGCTAAACGAATGCTTGATAAAAGAGTTTTCAGCGATTCAACGTTTGCCTAGAAAATCAAAATGAACCATTATGAATAATAATAAGAAGAAAACAAATGGATATAATCTACTTCAGATAATTGAATATCATGAGGTGGAGCAATAAGTTGTATTGTTGCCATACCGTTATTAATACATTTATGTAGAAGAGCTTGAATATTTTGACGAATCTCAAAAGGAAAAATAAGTTGTTGTTGTTGATGATTAATCGTTTGTAATAATTACTTTATATTGTGTTGCACTTGTATCTTTAAATAGGCGAACAATAATTGCCCATTCATTGTTATTTGATTTTGCAAGCCCTATGACACCTTTAGCTGATTTTAATGTCGATGTGCCATTTGTTCGTTGACGATCTTGAATTCGAATTTTACAATCGAGTTTCATTGTAAACGATAAAACATCATATGCACGTGTTATCCGCAAAACAAAGCTTCTATCTCTCTCTCTCTCGCTCTCTTATATATATAGAAAACGAATCGTTTTTAAAGATGACACCAGTTTATGAAGAGAAGTTAAAAGTTTTCATATTTAAACCAATCGATCAAAACATACCGCCATTCATTCATTTTCTTTCTTTTGCTCTTTCCTACAATTGCTGCTTAGTAACCTACGTGCAGACATCGTGTTGATGGCGATTCTTTTCTAGCAACAAAACACAGTAACAACTAACGATTCACATAAGATTGATTTTTATTTTTGTAGATTGTTTTTTTTTCTTCTTCTTCGAGATAATATTCTTGTCAATCAAATCATGTCAATCATTCCTCCATCGGGCTCACTCGTTCGTTTTGATAATCCATCACTGATAACAGCACAAAATGAAAAAGATCGAAAAGCTCTCGGTGCTAGTAAACAAACGACAGGCTTGGATCAACAAACAATGGATGTTACAGGTTCACCACGTGCGGAGAAAAAACAACAATCATTGAAAGATTTATCATTAGAAGAAATTCTTGATAAGATTCTACCGCCAAGGTAATTAATAACAGATCGAGAAACAAAACAAAAAACCTCATCGTTATAGAATAACAAAAGATCCAAATAATCCGGATTTACTCTATTGTCAACGTATTTCATCAACACCGGCCACACGTCTCGATGTAATCAATTTACAAGAACAATTAGATATGCGTTTACAACAACGTCAAGCACGAGAAACAGGCATTTGTCCTGTACGACGAGAACTATTCTCTCAATGTTTTGGTAGAAAAACAAAAATACGACTCATTTTCCAAGGAAATTTTCGTTTTCTTCCTCATTGAAATCTAGATGAACTTATTCGTCAAGTTGCAATTAATTGTGCTGAACGTGGTTTACTGCTTCTACGTGTTCGTGATGAATTACAAATGACTTTACGCGCTTATCAAACACTCTACGAAAGTAGTGTTGCATTCGGTATGCGTAAAGCTTTGATGGCTGAACAAGGCAAATCAGAATTAGAACGCAAAGTTTGTTCGTCTGTTTGTTTTTTGATTTTGAAATGAAATGATTTTTAGTTAGCACAACTTGAAGAAGATAAACGTGATCTTGAACGACAACTCCGTGAAACCAAATCCAATGCTGAAGCTGCTGAAAAGAAATTAAATGAACAACGACAAGTTGAAGAACGTAAACATATGGAAGAAATCAATTTCTTGAAGAAAACAAATCAACAACTTAAAGTTTGCGTTTTCACTTCATTCGATAGTCATTTTCTATTTGTTTTTTTCTTCTGTTTAGGCTCAATTAGAAGGCTTAATTGCACCAAAAAAATAGGATAACAATTTCAATACACTGATCATTGAAAATCTCCTGTATACATTGAAATTAACGATATTTTTCTTTCGAACTCAATCCTTACTTAATTATTATCTTTTTTCTTTCTTTCATATTTTAAAATAAAATAAAGTCCAATCAATAGTTCATCGTACGAACAACTATTGGCGACCTCTCGACGAAAAGTCTTTCATTGTTTTTTGAATTTCGATCGATCGATCGATTCGTTCGTTAGATATAAATAATAAATCCTCTCGTGTGTTCATTCATAGATAGAATCAAAATATAAATCATGAGCTCTAGTAAAAAACCATTAAGTATATTCATTTGAATAGATATATTGAATTTCAAAGAAAAGTATCTTTTTCTTTTTACAGGAAAACGAAAACGACAATCGCCATCGCATGTTGGTCGACGTTTAGAAAAACTACGTTGTGGACAACGTAGTCTATGGGATGATGTTGATGATGAAAACAGTAATAATAATAATAATGAAGAAAATATTCCAACAAAATCGAAATCTTCAACTGAACAAACATATATCGTTCTAACGGATTCTGATGAAGAGAAAAGTTCATCTCGAACACAAACAAAACCATCGAAATCTCGAAAAAAACTTTTAAAATCACTCGATGAAAATATTTCATCGGATAACGATCAAAAGCCAACAACAACAAGATGTCCGACTTGTTTAATTTGTTCGATTTTAACGACATTATCATCGTATAATTGCTGTGGAAAACATTTAGATTTACTTGTACATAACAAAACTTCTCAACAACAACAACATTCCAAACATGAAACAACTCAAGAACAATGGCCACCTCAACAAGTTATGATTTTGCCAATGACAGATGAGCTTTTGCAACGATATCTCAGTTCACAAGAGATTTATCATTTGAAACCGAAGAGTTCACCGTCAACAACAGTTTGTCGTCGAAGATTTTTCACTTGATTGATTGATTTACATGCTTTATTGAGTTTAGATTCGAAAATTATCGAAAAAAACAACTTCAACAACATCCGAAATACCCGATGCTGAACCAGTGACAAAGTAAAATTCGAAAAAAAGAAACAATTGTCTACTTTGATTATTTATTCAGACAAATTCGAACTTCACCTGAGCCAGAATCACTTTCGTTACCCAGTTCCGGTACTGCTGCTCCCGCTGATGTCACATTCACTGTGATTACATCGACTTCAACAACTCTCAATAGTTTCGAAAGTCCAAACATGCTCGATACTTGTCAATTACAACAATCATCTGATCAACCAATCGTTATTGATGATTCACAATCAGATACTTCAACAATAACAACAATAGCAGCAGCAGCAGCAGCAGGTGGTAAACAAAAAGATCCATGGGTACCGATTAGTGATGAAACAGATGAAGCGATTGAAAATGCTCTTAGCACAGCTTCACAAGAATCAATTGTTTTTCCACCGGCTATTGCGAGACGTATGCCAACTGAATTAATGGCATCACGTTTGCCAAAAATTCAATTGAAACAAGGACGATATCGATATGGAAAACCAATTCCTGAGAAACGCACAGCCGACTCAACAACAACAACAACAACAAACGAATCTTGTTCAAATGACATTTCTCAATCAGCTTCGACATCTCTTGCAAATACATCGATTTCGTTGAGTACTCGTCCCGTATCTTCATTGGCAACAATTGTTGAAGATGAATCATTAGTTATTCAATCGACACGACCTCTAACAGAGAAAATACCTAAAACAACTAACCCACTATCATCATCCGAACGACAGGATATTACACCTGAAGGTCTTAGTGATACGGTCATGAGTTGTTTGTTTGCACAAGATGAATTAAGTCAACAGGATCCCATTCAATTAACCGGCAAATCTGTATCAAATGAAGGTAGGAAATGATGTTATTCGAATGGAATTCATATTTCTTATATTTAGCTCTCGTTCTTCATCCGCCACCACCACCACCACCACCGGTTGTTAATCAAGTCGAAGAGCCTGTTCAAACAATTGAATCTCAATCATCGCAATTAACAAATGATCAAAGTGATACACAACCAGTTATTTCATCTACAACAACAATCACGACCGCTGATAAACTCAATACGACACCATCGAGAATTTCATATCGTAGAAATCCTGATGGATCATTAGTTAGTATCTCACGACCGAGATTATCAGCGAATCCACAAACTCCTACAAGTGTATTACGTCGAGTAAAATATAATCTTTCGATTGTTTTCTTCTTATTCTTTTCTTTTAGAAATCTACAGATGTAACACCGAGTACAACTCAAGCAAAATAAATAACGAATTTATGTTACTTTTTTCTTCTTTCGGAACCATTTTTTTTCTTTTTGTTATGTGTATCTGAGCTTCTTTAGTTGTGTTATATAGATATAAACAAGGCAGATAAATAAATGATATGAAAAGTATTAATTTTTGAAGTTAACACTTATTTTTTATTTGCCTTTTGCGTATCCGATATAAAATAAAAGCTAAAAACATCTTTTGTTATCAGTAGTAAAGCAGATAACTGGAAAATGGGAGGCATATTTTTCGTATTAACTATTGCATATTTCGTTCGAAATACTTGGGCAAATGAACCAAGTATTGTTCATACGAACTATGGAGATATACTTGGCTATCAAACCGATCTAGCTCGTGTCTATCGTGGTGTTCCGTTCGCTCAACCACCTATTAATGAATTAAGGTATTTCAAAGTTTTGTTTTTCTCTCATCGAAATAATCACCGTTCTCATATTTAGATGGAATCCACCAGTAGTGGTTAGTAAATGGGCACCGAAAGTGCTCAATGCTACAACGAGACCGCCTGCTTGTCCTCAGCCACCATGTCAATTATCTCCAACACTATGTCCGCCAGTGGTATGTGTTCTAATTAATCAAATAGAACAAGTTACGCAAAAAAAAGAACTATATTTTCCACGTAGACTTCAGAAGATTGCTTGTATATGAACATTTATACACCTATAGTAATGTCATCACCATTACCCGTCATGTTGTTCCTGCCTGGTGGTGCTTTTCAAATTCTTGATGGGTCAATTTCAACATACAATTCTGAACGTTATGTTAACACAACGAATGTTATCGCTGTTTTTGCTCAATATCGACTTGGTAAGTCGCACATACAAACTAACTATATTCAAATGTCGATTTTGATTCATGTCGTCCATTGAAGGTGTCTTGGGTTTTTTGGCAACTGGCAATGGGCCAAATGATATTAAAGGCAATTATGGCATTCTTGATCAACGTCTTGCAATGAGCTGGGTCAAGGAAAATATAGCTGCCTTTAATGGTGATCCAAATCAAGTAAAATCTACTTGAATTAACGTGTATTTTGAAATCAATAAAATTTTTTACTACTTAGATAACATTGTATGGCGAAAGTGCGGGTGGACAATCTACTGCGCTACATTATGTTACAAATGAAGTACAATCTTATTTCAAACAGGCTATTGTACAAAGTGCACCAATGACAATTCCATTCAAGTAGAATCAATCAACATCACGAGAATAGTTGATATTCGATGCATGTTGTTTTTTCTTCTTCTTTTTCAGAACTTATGACGAATATTATGTAGCTAACGCACTTCTTGCCGAACAACTTCATTGTGCTATTGCTGATATTGCTTGTTTTCGTCGTTCGTCCGTCGAAAATATCACTGCTGCACAGACAAAAGTCGATTCGATGTTAATATCAACGAATGTACTCGATTATTTTGAACCATGGGTACCTGTCATTGATAATGATATCGTTCGTGGTCAATTGTATGAAACGATTCTTAACGTTTCATTTCCATTGAAACCTTTAATGATCGGAACATTAACTGAAGAGACGGTATTGTTCGTTTATCTTGAATTAAAAGACGACATGCCGCCAATTCTTTATCGTGCAGCATTAGTTGCATTTTTTAAAACCAAAGCAGAAAAAGTTCTTCAACGTTTTCCACCCGTAGGTGAAGGCGATCAACGCGCGTTATTTTCTCGTCTTTTAACTCAATGGGTATTCGCATGTTCGACTCGAATCTTTGCTCGAAAAGCTGCTAATTATTCTTATGTATTCGGATATCCATACGATTATGATGGATGGGAAACATTATCGTTTTGTAATGGACATGTTTGCCATGGCGGTGAATTAGTCTATGTATTTGAATCGAAATGGGTTAATTTTACCGATGTTGGTCGACGTATCTCGCAGAGTATGGCTACTTATTGGACGAATTTTGCGAAAACACAAGATCCAAATGAACCGGTACATTTTGGAATATCGTGGCCGAAGATGAACAGTGGAAATGAAACTTATTTGTATTTTCAAAATCCGTTAGAAGTGAAAGAAAGTTATCTCAATGACGAATGCGATTTCTGGGATAGTATTGGCTATAAACGAGATGATTTTTAATTTTCTGTAGTTGTAGAAATAAAAATAAAAACAAAGAATTAATTTCGTTCTTTTATTTATTCATTCATGAAAATTGCTCAGATGATTATTTGTATCCAATTTCATCCCAAAAATCACAATCAGCTTTCAAATAATTTTGATTGACTTGTAATGGATCTTGAAAGTATAAATACGGTTCATTGCCTGAACTAAATCGTGGCCATTGCGTTGGTACTCGTGCGGGCTCGTTGACATCTTGAGATTTAGCAAAATTTGTCCAATAAGTAGCCATGCTTTGTGAAACACGTCGACCAGCATCTGTAAAATTATCCCATGTCGATTCGAATAAATAGACCAATTCAGCACCATGACAAACATGTCCATTGCAGAATGTTTCATTACCCCAACCATCGAAATCAAGTGGATAACCAAAAGCATATACATATGAAGCAGCTTTACGAGCGAAAACTCGATTTGAACAAGCAAATACCCATTCAGTTGCTAAATGAGATAGAAGAGGTCGTTGATCTTGACCTGATGGTGGAAAACGTTGAAGAACTTTCAAGGCATTCTTTCCAAAAGCAGCAGTAACAACTTCAGCATAGGTTGTATCTGAAACGGGCTTAGTCCATCCTTCATAGATAAAGAATACAGCTTCTTCAGTTAGCGTACCAACGATTAATTCTTTCAATGGAAATGTTGTATTAACAACAAGATCAAGAAGTTGACCTTTAACAAGAACATTATCAATAACTGGCACCCAAGGTTCAAAGAAGAGTAATAATTTGAATGACGTCACTTTATTATTAATAATTTGTTGAGCAGCAACAATATCTTGATAGGAAGCACGACGATAACATGCAATATCACCAGTCGAACATTTAAGTTCTTGAGAAAGGAAAACATTTGGCGCAATATATTCATCATAGGTTCTAAAAATTCAGCAAATAGAATTTTCGATTCAGTAAAAGAAAATCTACCGAAAAGGAATTGTTAATGGTGCACTTTGAATAATAGCTCGTTTAATTACTGGTTGCATATCTTCGGTTAAATAATGAAAAGCAGTTGATTGTCCACCTGCACTTTGACCGAATAAGGTTATCTATTTTCAAAAATAGTCATATAGGAAAAAAACAAGATCTTTCTTTGCGAGGATAATCTTACTTCATTTGGATCACCACCAAACGCATTAATGTTTTCTTTTACCCAGTTGAGAGCAAGACGTTGATCTTGAAGACCGAAATTACCTTTGATATCATTTGGACCTTTTCCCGTTGCAAAAAAGCCGAGAATACCTATTTTAAAAGTACATAGATAGAAAAGTTCGTTTCATTTTTTTGTTTGTTTTGTATTACCAAGTCGATATTGTAGAAGAACAAGAACAACATTGGTTGTATTAACAAATCGTTCGGATTCATAGATCGGTGCTGATGCATCAAGAAATTGAAAATTACCGCCTGGGATAAAAACCAGAACTGGTAATGGTGTTGAATTGCTTGATCGATCTGCTAATGGTGCAAAAACATTTAAGTACAAACAATCTTCCGAAAGCTAAGAGAAAAAGAAAAAGAAATCATTGTATACTCAATTTGAAGGATGTTGATAAACAATTTCGAACTTACAACTTTAGGACAAAGAATAGCAGGTACAGCGCATGGTGGCTGAGGACAGGCCGGTGGTGGACTTGTTGCATTGAGTGTTTTAGGAGCCCATTTATTCACTGATACAGGAGCTTCCCATCTAATAAATGAACATGATTTATTTATTTAATAATTCGAACGTAAAATATCGATTAATGTACCGTAAATTATTAACAGGTGGTTGAGCAAATGGAATACCGTAGAAAACTCGAGCTGTATCAGTTTGATATCCCATAATATCTCCATATTTCGTGGTGACAGTAGTCGGTTGATTAGCATCAATCGTTGACGCTAAACAAGTGAGTGCAACAGCAAAAAGTACGCCTATCATTTTTTCGTCAATAGAATAAAAAAGAAGCTCTTCTTATTTATTTTCGCATAATAAACTCTACTCTATCAGTTATCAACATTTATGATAAAGCAAAAAAAATAAACAGAGCAAATTTCAACCTGAATGACAAAGTACGAAAATGATTGTCCTTGAAATTCTCTTATCATATGAAAATGTTTCTAAAAAAGCGGGTAACTTATGTCAAATATTTTTCGTTTTTTTTTTCTCAAGATTTGATGAATGGAAATTGTTGTGGAACCGAATCCAAAAAAGTTCGAGTGCCGCCGCCAACGAAAGTGAAAAATCCTCCAAAAGCAAAAAAATCATCGATTGAACTCATCGAACAGATAAAAGCCATCAATATTTCATCAACACAAGAAATTATTAGGAATACTTGGCCAATATCGAATAAACGTATCGAACATTTCACAATTACAAATAAACGTTGTCAATTTTCTAATGAAGCTATTTCAATCAAACCGATAACTGCAGGTTTCAACATCCTCATAATTATGCAGGACGAATTTGTTTGTTTTCAATAGTACCTGGTATAGGCAAAATCTATGGTCGATTACTAGCCGATCATGGATTTATCTATGCACGGCAATTGCTCGGCTATTATATGATTTTAAAAGATAATGAAATGTTTCGTAAATGGCTCGAATATCGTTTTAATATTCCACGTTTTCGAGCTGCTGAAAGTAGATTTCTCTAACAACAACAAAAAAAAGAATGATAAGTATTTATATGAAAATCTAATGAATTCTAGTCACTAGCGCACTTAATGAACTTATCCGGCATACTTTATAGTCTCAAAAAAGCTAATTTAACATCAACATCAGTCAATGCAACTATATATTTTGTATTGTTAATGAAAAAAGTATCAAAAGGTCTTCCTATCTAATATTAATGTCTAGAAAATAAAAATACTCTTTGTTTCCTTTGTTCTGCATTTACACACATCAATCGATTTGAATTTCTCAAGTGTTTGTTTGTGTGTTTGTTGTGGACACAGACATGATTGTTAGATAAATCCATTTATATTTCGACTTGATTTTATTCAAATAAAAATCCAAGTAGAAAACTATTGAAACAAAACTACAATAATTTGCATCCAACAAAAATGAGAAATAGAAAAGTTCCCTTTGAATATAATTGATCTCCTTTCGAAAGAATAGTATCAACTGAATGTCGATTACAAGCATTGCCTTCGCATGTAAAAGTACAATAGTATGTACTATTATTATCCATATCAATCGATGCTAATGATGGATCACAATCATGTTGTAATTTACGTCGTATAACACAACCGCGATTGACATAAATACCTACAATCAAACAAGTTTTAATTGTCAATGAAAATCTTCAAAACCTACTAGCAAAGCCTTGTTTTCCTTCTCGATAAACTGATGACATACATTGATAGAATGGAGCATCAGATTCATTACGTATTGCCCTACATCGAATTGGTGCTGACGTGCCATCTAAACATGATGAATCTGAGGCACGTGTATTGTATGTCACAAAACCTGTACACTCCAGACATTCAAGTTGATAAGCTACGTAAAAATATGTTAATTTATATCTATTGACTAGATAATTCTATTCAATCTACTTATTTGAATAAACCAAGCAAATAAAGTCCAAAGAGATTTTTGTAAATGAAAATACATTTTTAGTTGAACATTATTGTTAATAATTTATCTTCAAACAAACAAATAAATAAAAGAAATTATTTCACAGTCTATATACTATCCAGCAACGAGATAGAGCAAAAGAGAAGAAGAAAAAAAAAAGTTGTTGCTGTTATTTTTCCGTTTCTCTTTTTCTCTCTCTCTATTCATTCCTTTTTCTTCTCCTTTGTCTAATGCAAAGAATAACATTAAATCTAACCGAAGTGATGGTTTTCTTTTATTTTCTCCTAATCTAGATTGATAGTCTATCTGTTTTTTACATGTTAAACACAATAAAAGAATTCCCTGCCGATGAACTCAATTGTATTGGAATAGTTATGCATGGTGTGCTGCATCTTTATCATACTATAGATTTCGTCTTTGATTTGTTTCATAATCGAAAGACGAGAAAACAAAAAATCTATATAAACAATCTGTTCATGTCTTCTCGACCGATTATTGATGCCAAATCATATATAAATCTTATCGCACAAATATTCTCTTGAGATTTATTCATTTGACCCTTGAAAAATCCACTAAGAAAGCAAAAGGAAATGCTGACGTTTGCAGCTGAATCTATAATGAATTATGTTCGCAAAAGCAGATTCAAAATGTAAACAAGCAATGAACGTCATTAAAGCGTTACGAGAACGTAAACTCGATTTAATTATCCTCGTAAGAAAAAAGTCATGTTCGAATTTTGAAGAAGGATGTATGATTAAGCATGAGCTCAACTAATCGAGAAGTCGGATGTTTGGAATTCTCAATGCAACAACAACAAAAAAAAAAGTTCGTTTTGTCGAAGAAGAATAAAAGGGGAAAATGTTAAAAGCAATTAACCGACGACTTAACTATTCTTTTGTTTTGTTTTTATTAAAATTTTAGCAGTATGCACTAAAAAAAGTTTTTTTTTTCCATTTTCTATTTATTGAACAAAAAAAGACGGTCTTGGATTAGTTCGGAGAAAATAGAATTGTCATTGACAGTTATTTTTATCAATGTAAAAATAAGATGAATACACGAGTGACACCTGAAAGTGTTTTTTTGTCATTGGTTCGATTGAGTAAACCGTTGATGGACTAGATTGTGAGAATGAATGAAGGAAGGAATCAAAAAGGAAAATAAATCTCAAATGAAAGTAATCATCTGGTTAAATCTTCTTACAAATGTAATATGTTTTGCTTCATTAAATCACTATGTCAAAATGTCAAAAACTGATGTTGCTGGCCATGATATATTTGATTTTGAATGCGGTGAAGGCTATGCAAAAAAATGCGATATTGAACATTTAGCATTTGAATGCAATTCAAATCCTCGATGTCGTGGTTTTAATAGTAATGGATTCTTGAAATCGTGTGCATCAGGTTGTGAAGCCGGTTGCTGTTATGATGTGACACAAAATGTGGATTTGTACATTCGAAAAGGCTATTTACCACCTGATGAGTGGCAGGATGATGTCAATAGTGGGCGAATGCTCTATGCAAATCCTGAGCCACATTTTTGTTTCCTACCAGAAATAGCCAATGGATATCTTGGAACGATATCTATGTCTGCTTCACTGTTTCAAAGCGGGTTATTCAATGGAAAATGTGGAAATATCGGAAAAACACGATTACCATCACCAATCGGTGGATCGATTATGAATGGAGAATTAATTGCAAGTGGTTTACATTTCGAAAAAGCAATGTTTGTACGAAGATATCGTTTCGAAAAACAGGAACAATCTATTGTTGAACATCGAGTATACATAAGTCGAACATTGAAAGGTGTTATGGTTCTTGAATTCGATCTCGTTTCACCTTTGACATCAAAATCGATCGAATTTTCTTATTTATCCACATTTGATCCTCTCAATCAAACTCATAATCCTGAAACTGAATGTGTAGGTGGTGGTGGCGTGGAAATTGATGTTGAATTCACGTTCAATTCTGATCTTTCGACATCATCAATGTTTGTCTACGAAGGTGTTCTACTCAGTCAAGACGATCGTAATCGATCACTTTATGTAACAATCTGTACTCAACAACCAGCTGATACTTTACAAATATTAACATTATCTTCATCTGAACCAAAAATTCAATTTCTCTCGAGTCTATCGAGTAGTATCGATTTCGGACCGGATTCTATCGATCAATCAACAGTTACATTAGAAGCAATCAATCGATTTGATGAAGCATTAAACAAACGACATGTTCTATTCGATGAACATGTACAAGCATGGAAAGATCTATGGAAATCTGGGATCGATATTCAACCATCTGATGATCAACCATTCGCTCCGTCAAATCTGATTTTTGATGCAGATCATAATGGACAAAATGATACGATTATTACAATATTCTCACGAAGTTTAGATATTGCACAACATGTAAATAGTTCAATGTATTATTTACTATCGAGTTCACGTGATGATTGGCCGTAAGATCTATGAAATCAAATCAGTTTTTGTTCTATTTGCGGATTTTGTACGTAGATATGGAATTAGTCCAGGTGGCATAGCATCACAATCTTATTCTGGCATGATATTTTTTGATATGGATTGGTAGTAGTTCATCAAATTTAATTGAGCTTTTTGTATTTTTTTTGTTTTTCTGAAAAAAAAGGTACATGATGCCTGCTCTTCTACCGTTCTATCCATCTCATGCTGCGAATATCCTTCGCTATCGATATAATAGCCTTGAAGAATCGAATAAATACGCACGAGTATTCGGCTATAATGGTTCGATGTTCGCTTGGACAGCGTACGTATTTCATCGATTCCAAAACAAAACAAAGACATAATCTCTATTGATCTTTTTTAGATCGTATCTTGGTCGGCCTCAAGTAAAATTTCTATAGACGAAAATCGATTTTCTATTAGTGCTTCGAAATAATTATAGGGTTGTTGCGATGGACAAGGCGGCTGGGAACTTTGTATCGAACAGCATATAACTGGTGATGTAGCTGTTGCTGTACAAATGTATTACTATGCGACTAAGGATAAAATCTGGTTGGAAAACATAGGCTGGCCATTAGTTCGAGATATAGCTCGATTTTGGTCGAGTCGAGTACGAAAACTTGATGAAGATACGTATTCAATCGACAAAGTCATGCCTGTTGATGAATGGTGTAACAATGAACAAACGAAATGTGGTGATATCGGAGTAGATAATGCCATTCAAACCAATGCAGTTGCTGTTGTTTCTCTTGAATTTGCTAAACAAGTCGGAGATATGTTCGGATTTGAAGTTGATCCACAATGGGAAATTTTAGCGAAGAAAATTAAAATTAATTTCAATTCAACAACACAAACACATATTCAATGGGATGAGGGTAAACAATATGTTTTCTTTTGTCTAGGAACAAATCATTGAAAATCAATATTTTAGCTTCATTAACACCGGATCCTCATCATTATGTTTGTCCAGAAGATGTTTTATATTTAACTTATCCGATGAATTTCAATGTAACACCGAAAATCATTCGAAATGATGCTGAAACATTCATTCCAATAACATGTAAAGAAAATGCTGGTATGACTGGACCCATTCATGCTATTGTTTGGTTGATGTTAAACGAAAGCTTGAAAGCCGAAGGTGAATTCAATCGATCTCTACAAGCTTGCACTTACGGTGAATTTCATGTTCGAAATGAAGTTTGTTTATTTTTAATTGAATCTTCTTGGAATTGTCTATCTGTTCGATTATTTTAGGTTGATATTCATGAAGATATCATTGGTGGACATGGATTCAAGTAATTCATTGAAATCAAACCAATTTCTTTTGATCATATATTTTTCGTTTAGTACACATTTTCTCACTGGTGATGGCGGATTTATTCAATCAGTCATGATGGGTTATGCTGGTCTTCGTTATGATTCGACAAGTCTTCTTTTTAATCCTATACCAGGCGTTTTGACACCAGCAAGTCAAAGTATTCGTCTACGAAATGTTCTCGTTCGAGGAAAATTCTCATTTGATTATACAATCGATCAACAATCTCTTCAATTTATTTGTTCTCCTACATTTGAAAATCTCATTTGCATTACTGATCGTCAGAAAAAACAATGGAAAATCAATACAAATCCATTGATATTAAATTTCAAAGATATTCATTTGCCAATTCGTGTAGATTTATGTGATAACTAAATGTTCGTTCTTTTGTTAAACAAAAAAAACCGATTTGATTAAATAATAAAATACGTATTAAATTTGATTAATTTATAGAAAAAGCGAAAGCAAAACGAACTGAATTCGAATGTACAAAAAAACAAAAGAATTATTTGCATTTTAGCTTGCGTAGGATCTATTCCGTTTCACAAATAGAAGTTATGCTTTGTGTGTTTATCTGAATTGTTTAGTTAGATTTCATTGGAGATTTGCGGCACTTGAGGATGTTTACCCATACAACGAGCAAAACTAGGCAAACATTCACCTTGAATCGGACCTAAATATTCAAATAAAGAATTTCTTTAATCAAACGATTAATTTTTTTATTCAAAATTTTACCATAAGGCACTTTTTCACCATCAACCATAAGATTTCCATTGGTTTCAGTAGGTACAATACGAAATGCTTGAATAGGCATCCATTCGACAAAATCATAATCGAAATGTTTACCATCGGATAATTTCGTAAAGACTTTCATGAGATTCGAACGTACAGAATTATCTATACGAATGAATTGCAATGTTAGAAATCCATCGGCGAGCGTCGATCTCGATGAAGCAATAACATCTTTAGAAATCGATGCTTTCGATGTGATTAAAACATGAGCAAATGGACCTTGTATTCGACGCCATTTTGACGTTGTTGTATCAACTGAAATAGGTTCATTGAGCGGTAGAAGATGTTGATGAAGTTGATCAATCGATTGACTGTTAACTGAAGGAGTATTTGACGGTTCATAAGGAATGTAATCGATGTAACCATTGTAAACACGTGGTCCTAGTTCAAAGAACACAAGCAAACTATATGATTTTAAGTGAAATCAGCTAACTTACGAATGATTCGTTTAATTGCTTCGACAGTAAATCGAGCTTCACCTAAATGAAAATATTCATTTCAAATAGAAATCAATTCACTGTTTTTGTTTTTCCTACCAAGAAAACGGTACTGTTCACTTTCACAATCGACATCAGCAATTATTCCCCATTCGATACAAAGAAATGAAAATAATCGTTGACCATTACAAATATCCACAACAGCTAAATCAAATGGAATAACATGATACGTTGCAGTAAGTACAGCAGCTTGTACAATAAATTTCTCCATTGTATCCATAATCGGCTGTTGGCTATAGCGTAAGATATTCGTTATGAATGCATTTCCGGATCCACCTGGTAGATGGCCAAGAGGTAATTTGATTGCTTCTTGCCAATCATCTCGATTCATGAGACCGTTGATCACTTCGAAAATGAGTCCATCACCTGATGCAACAACAATTCCATTCCAATCATCTAATTTAATCGACCGAACGTAATCACGAGCATGGCCAGCATGTTCTGTTAAAATAATTTGATAGCTAAATTCAGCTTCACTCCAAACGCCAACAACATGTTCCATTACTAAACGTTGTGCTTTACCAGCACCACTTGCAGGATTAATAAAAACTAATACACGTTTATCACGTTTACTTGTTACGAGATCCAATGGCAAATTTCGTCTCGAATAAATCGCTCGAGTAATCAATCGATGCCATTTGGTAACTTCTTCAAGATTTCGTTCATAGGTATCAAATTTACCGTAAACTAAGACACGATTTGTTCGGTGTAGATGATCTTTTTTTCCCCAAGTTTTTGTTGCTTTTTTTAACGTATAGATATATAAATTTAAATAGCATTGGACTGGGTTATGATCAGCTCTCATACATAAGCAACCATAGATATCATCGATGGGAATAATTTGTACATGATCGGTGAGAATGATTTCGTTATTATTTTGATTGATTATTGAGAAAATTGACAATTGAGTTGAGGAGAATTTGACGAGATTTGGTTTCGATGATTGACCCTGAAGATAAAATCGATCTTCAAGCTCGATCATTTCCAGATCTTTATCAGACATGAGAAAAATTTGTCTGCTGCCTTTTTTTTTCTCTGAAATAGGAATTCAAATAAAATATTCAAAAAATCAAAACTTTATTTCTTGACTTTTTTTTTCAAATAGAATTATAAAAGGACAAAGCAATCACTGTGAATACATATACAAAAGCATGAAAACAAAATAAAAGGATAATATATCACTCGAAAATATGAATCAATGGATGGACGAATAAATTATTCAACCATACGTTGAAGTTCAGTTGTGTAAACATTAACACTTTCAGGATCGTATAAAACGAAAAATACTTGTTGAAGATTAGTTGTTGCATTTTGACGGAAATATTTCGAGAGAGCAGCAAGAATTGTTTGAGCTGCTGTTTGTTTCGGAAAGCCCGCACTAAAATATTCAATTATCAACTGAACTTGAGAGGGAATGTTCGACTTACTGTCCACTGCTAACACTTGGCAAAGCGACAGATTTAAGACCTTGTTGATCAGCTAATGTTAAAATATTCGTTGTTGCTTTATCGAGATCACCGATGCATTGATCTTGAGCACCAGCATTCCATTGTGGTGAAAAAACATGAATTAAATGAGATGCTGAGAGATTTGGTGCTGCACTGATGGTAACTAAAGACAAAACGAGAGAATTTTATGTGTTAATCATTGAATCGATTAAGATGATTTACCATCGCCTGCAGCAGCTAGATTTGCTGTTTTTGCAACATTAGCAACAGCATCTCGAAGTTGTTGTCCACCAGCTTTTGCAATTGCTTTGCCTGAAAAGACGAATTGATTGATAATTTAACCAAAAAAAAAAGAACATACCAACATCACCACCCATGAAGAAGGAATTATTTGTTGGATGAACAAGAGCATCTGCTTGGATATTAACAATACTTCCTTGAACAACCGTTAACTAAGATAAAAATGAGTTCTCTATTTTGTTTTGTAATTCGAATTCGCGTTTATACTTTCTGTCCTCGAATAAGAACACGTTCAGAAAGTGTTGTTACTGCTGTACCTTTGAGTGCAGTTGCCTAAGAATAAAATTGCGTTGAAAAATATTTATTTATTGTTTTCAATAGTTGTTACTTTGGATGTTGGTTCACCCAAAACGCTAAAGCTTCCTTGACCTTTTTTGGTTAGAGTTGGTTTTTTTGTAATTGGAGCTGCTAGTTTTTTAGTAGCTCGTGATGTCGATGCTTTAGGTACTGCTGGAGTACAGCTTGTTGCTTTAGGAGGTTTCGGTAAAATACTTGAATGAATTGATGGCAATGTACCAGCTTGAGGCAGTACACAATTCCGAAGTAACTATAAAAACAGAAATTCTGTTTCAATCAATTAAGTTTTTTTTTCTGTCGTACATCATGCAATTCATTGTCGTTCATATAAGCAAGTAGAATATGTCGTGGAATAATACGTGTACGACGATTATCACGAGCAGCATTGCCACTTAACTCGAGTAATTCAGCTAGAGAAAAAGAAGATGTATTGAAAGGTGAGTTCGCTTTTGAACATACCAACAAGATATTCGATAACTGATGCGAGATAAACGGATGCACCTTTGGTTACACGACTTGTAACAAGTGGTGCTGCTTTAAGTGAACGATGTAAACGTGCAACTGGAAAGATAATTCCAGCACGAGTCGATTGAGAAACTTTCGATCCTTTAGCTTTGGCAGGCATTTTGTTAGTGTGAAAATCGACCGACAGACGAGAGAAGACTTTTTAAATTGTCCTTGCTGCGGTTTTTTTATGTTTTGCTGTTGACAAGCATTGCACAATCTAGTTGCAATAATTTTACCGTATGGTCATATGCGTTCGTTTTTTTTCTCTTCTCTTCTCCTTTATCTCGAACGAATCAAAATGGCTCCTGTACTCTCGCTCATAGTGACACTTGTCAATTGGAGGTCACTAGTGACTGGAAAGGTATCAACTAAATGCACCTATTCGTTCTTTGGAATTGACGTAATTCAAAAATAAATAAACTTATCGTTGAGAGTAAAAACCAAATGACAAATTATTTCGTATAAATATTTCAGTTGAAATCAAATCTTGTTCTCGTTGTTTTCTCACAATGAAATCTTCATTTATTCTCCTCATTGCAGCTCTTCTTATCGTACCAACTATTCAAGGTACAATTCCTCAATGTATCAAAACAAAAATCAATGATATTCTCAGTCAACCAATTTGGAATCCACCAGCTACAATCACTCAATATTCATACAATGGTCAAAATACATATTTGATTAGTAGCAATTGTTGTGATCAATTTATAAATCTCTACGATGAATCATGCAATCATATCTGTGCGCCATCAGGTGGATTTACCGGTCGTGGTGATGGCAAATGTCCGGATTTTGCTCGACAAGCTAAACTTATCGAAAACATCTGGTCTGATAAACGATCAGTTAGAATATCCAAATAAAATATTCGCTAAGATATTATCTTTATTCATCTATTACTTTTAAATATACTTCATTTCTAGACAATCATCAGATATGTATATATATATATATATAGAGAGAGAGAGAGAGGGAGAGGAACAAAACATGAAACCAACGCATAGTTCAAAACTGTTCTGCCAAGAGAACAAATACATGGAAGAGAACCGATAAAGTAGATCTTCAAATAGGAAGATAATCATTGTTTGCTTGAATACAATCTCTAATACGAAGACTAACTATACAAGAAAACATCACAGAATGAAACAAAAGAAGATTTGAACGAGAACGAGCAACACCTGATATCAAACATAAAGTATAGATTTCAAAGAAGCAAACAAAACAATGAAAGACAAAAGATTTTCGTCAAAAACAGCAAACAAAAAAATGCATAATTTCTTATATACAACGTTTTTGATGTCAAAAAAGAAATGCATAGGCACTCGTTTATCTATGTCAAACGTTTTCGTTTATTTGATTTTCGATTATTTGATTTCTTCGTTCGTGTTTTCGTCGATTCATCTGAATTATTTTGTTCAGGTTCTTTCGGTGGTTCTAATTTGTATCCAACGAGTTCACACCAACCAATCGGATAGATATTCGGCGATTGACAATCGACCCATTGCTCGAAACCTTCTGCCCACCCGTCGAAATGTATTCGAATGAGACTGTCAGCAACTTGAGCGATCGTACCGACGCAAACTAAGTGTGGCGCCATCATATCAACGGCTTCGATTTTCATGCCGACAGAAAATGGATTTATTGTTTTTTCCTACGCAAATTCCATTCGAAATATTCGAAAAACATGAATTGATTTTTACTTTGATCACTTGAAAGAGATCCTGTGGCGCGTAGACCGACTTCGTTTCGCGAAGATATTTGTCCCATTGAAAATCGCCGTGATAATTCAGCGGTGGTGAAAGAGGGATTTTATTGAGTTTACAGAAATTAATCGGAAAGATTAAACGGGAACTCGAATGATAACAAAACCAATCGGAACCGTCTTCAACCGTCGAACCATCGATGGACAACATGAAATAACCATTTTTCAAGACCTAATCAACCGAAAAATCGAGTCTTCTCAAAAGGCTTTTCTCGAAATTCTACTTTGATAACCGTCGCCGGACATATTCGCGACATTTCCAATGGATCGACAGCTTCTAATTTCTGTCCTTCTTGGAATTGCTCATCGTCGGGCAATGATATCGGTACTTTGTAGAACAAATCAGTTGTGGCAATATTTGCTGCAAAACTATCGTTTTCAACCATTTTTGCGGTTTCTGTTTTGTATTCTATTGAAGAGAACGAGATCGATTCATTCTTTCGAATAACCAAATTTTTACCATCGGTAGCATCGATTTCGTGACCTGTTGTGTGCGACCATCCGACCGGATGGATTAATTCTGATGTATGATGGACCCAAAAATGCTCGCCAGATGTCTAAATAAAAACATATTTTTCGATCGATTTCGTTTAAAACGACGATAATCTTCATACATTTTCATAATTGATTCTCAATCGACCACCGATCTTTCAAAGAAAAAAAAAACAGAATCAAAGTCTTGAAAATTCTAGTTTCTCATTACCACTTCGGAGATTTTGCCGACACGCATATTGGAAACACGATATTTATCAATAACTTCGAGCATCATGTTCTTTTTAAATGAACATCGAAGTGACATTTGAATCTAATCAACATTATTTACCAATGAAAATCTTTTGTTGTTTTTTTTCAATTGAATCTATTTTACTTTCTGACGAAAATTATCCGGTAGAGTCTTAGCTCCAACTAATTTATTGATTAAAAACGTTTTCCAATCCGTTTGTCGATGTTCGATACCTGAACAACACAAAAATCAAGTCTCATTCGAACTTATTTTTCAATTTACTTCGTGGTGGTGCTAATTTAACTCCATTTTGTCCGCACCAACCGACACAATGCACATCTTTATTACACAAATTACACCAGAAATCCATCGATGAATCATCATCACAACCTTCATAGCGTAACAACGCTAAATAACCTTCGATACGAACGATATAAGCGAACCAGAAGACTTTATCTTTGATATCAGTTGAATTTGTTAGACAATCCGTATTGATCACTTCCAATTTCATTCCAGATATTAATTGTCCCCACATATTATGTAGAGGCGCCTAGAAAACGGGGGAAAAAAATCCTTCGAGTTCAATGAAATAGATCGTTGTTTTTACATGACGAAAGTAATTGACTGGTGCAGCATGAGAATCAGTGGATTTTAGATAGGCACCCCAGCTAAACGTTGTTGTTGTATCAGCTAAATGAAACGAAAGCATAGCTGACTAAATCGAATGAAAGCTGAGAATGAATTTACGTGTTCCAATGGAGATTGTATTTCCATTGATATGTGATGAATGATCGTTGTTATTGAGGTGAGATGGAATTGAAACAGTTTCATCCGACATTGTCGAGATTAAAATCTGCAAATTAATCAATGTTCAATTGATCAAATAGGAACGAATAAAGTGCAATGTCAATGAACAAAATACTTCGTTGCGATGACTCATACATCATTGAAGACAAAAAACATGCGAGATAGTTAAAAAATGATTTTCTTGGAAAATATTTTTATTTTCATAGATTTTCAATTGAAATGCAAATTGAAATATTTTCAACGAAAAATTTCATCAAATTTTCAAATATTTTCGTTCGATATCCAGCGACATCTGTGATATGAACAGTAAGTAGCTTTTTCGTTCTTTCTTGAAATGCATCTTTATTACAATATAGACATTATTAAACAAAAATAAAAAAATCTATTGTTTTTTTTTCTTCTTTCTATTGTTCATCTTCAGATAATTGAAGTGCAGCTGCATCACTCGATGTTGGATTGGATGTTTTCAAACGTTTTTTTGCATGTTTATGCTTCGATGGATCGTGTTCGACAGCATTTGATGTATCTTCATCATCAGATGAATCCGATTCACTGATATCGCCGAGAATATCTTCTGCGGTATCATATTGTTGTTCATCATCACCAGTTCCAACTGGATTATCTCCCTCATTGATTGATGACATATTCGGTTCGAGTGAATCAAAATTTCCTGCAATGAACGTTTCTAACGATATTTTCGGTGTTGGTGGACCTGCAACGTCCATATTTTCTTCAGTTTCTAAATCGAAAACGAACATGATTTATTCGAAATGATTTTATTTATTTACTTTCAGCTAATGATTGAAATGTAAAACTACTCAATTGGTCAGTTGAAACAGCCTGTTGCCAATCATCGAGATCATCATGACTCGGCATAGTTAAATTTTGTCGTTCGATATTTTTCTCCAAAGCATCGAACTGTTCGGCATGTTCGTCGAATTGTTCTTTGCATGTTTGAACAATTTTCGAGGCAATAGCTGTGATTGCATGCGATTCACCATTGTATTGAACACTATTCGTGTACAATAAATTCACATCGGCTAACATCGCAGCTCGAGAACGATACGTATGCTTGAGAATATTCTAAAGAAAACGATTTTTAACACGAAAAAAGAAATTTTATGTTTTTGTATTTTTACGGTTTTGATTTTTTCTAAATCCATCGGTGTTTTGACAATATCGTAATAATCTTTGAATCGACCTTTGCTAACGGCATGATGAAATGGCCATGAGTTTTCGACGTTCATTAAATGCTCGGTTAGAATACGTTCGAATAGATAGGATAGAGCGACAACTAAATCATCGTCTAACAGTGGATTGATCGCTTTTTCTAATTTCATTAGTTTGTCTTCATTCTAAAACAACATTTTTCTCGGTAAAAGAACGTTCGAAAATGATTTTTTTTGTTACCGCAGCAAATTTTTGAAAGCAAGCTGCGAATATTGTCTGTGCATCGCGTGTGATTTTATCATATTCACCGTTGAATTGTCGACTATTGTCAACGATCTGTCGCATATCATTGAGAAAACTTTCTCGAGTTTCATAGGAATGTGCGAGAACACGTTGACGAATTGTTTGTAGATCAATTGGATTTTTAACAATTTCATAATAAGCTGGATACGATCGAGGATTAACAGGAACAAGAAAGAGTATTGCCTAACGAAAAACAAATAATGAGATAGTTCATTTTCGAACAAATGACAAATAGTTTACTTCAGGCATGTCACGTAATTCATTGAGAATCGTTTCCAATAGCGAAGCAAAACTGACGAGTGGATCGATACGTCGTCGTTGGACAGTACGAGCACGTTTATCGAGATAATCAATGCCTGCCGACGATGGTGTTGGCGTTGTCGGCGTATTTGGTGGAAACGAAAACATCGTGCCCAATGGTCCACCAGTTGTTGGTGTTGATGAAAGAGCAGGATTGGCATAGCTTTGACTATGTTTAAGTTGAGTATTCGGTGTTGTTGAACTCTTTCGACGATGTCCCGTATGCGAAAGAGTTGTTTTAAGTGTTCCACTTGATTTTGGCGTGTAAGTTAGATTGATAGGTGGTGATGTTGATGAAGAATTTAAAGGTGGAATAAAAGACATCGTCGATACATGAACAATCGGAGGTGGTGTCGGCGGTCGATCAGTCATTATTGGCGCTGATTGACTATTACTAATCGAATTGTCATCATCGTGAACTAGTTCGGAGGAAATGACTGATTTGGATTTGTTCTTCTTCGATTTTCGTCCGGAATCTTTCGATGCGGATTTATCGAGAAGACTTTTGGCGAAGATTAATTTCGTTCCTGCACCTTCGACCATTTTAACTGACACATCACCGATATTCATATCATTATGCGAGAGATCGAAACTATGTTGTGCATCTTCATTTTCAACATTTAAATTCGTTTGACTATTTCCTCCCGAGGTTTTACCGTACATAGGACATACACGATTCGTTCTCATATGACCTTGAGCACCGCAAGCTCCACATTTCAAGTTTTTCATATCTTTTTCCGATTTTTTCTTTCGTTTTCCACCTGAATCCGCTGTCGTTATTACTGTCGTCGGACTAATCATTTCTTTGGTTTCTTGCGGTTCGTCGCCCGTATTAAACGAGATTGAATTTAAGTAATTTCCAAATCCTGACTGACTATTACTATTGAAATTTTCCATTGAAGTCGAAAATAATTGATTTGTTGAATTCATATCCATGCAGAAATCGTTTTGATGTTCATCGAGTAAATGTTCGTCATGATGAAGAGCCAAATCATTGTCTTGATGAGTTTTTATGGTTGGAAAATCGTTGGGATTGAAATGTAAATGTACATGACGAATTGGTGAACGTGACGAAGGAGATTGAGATTGAAGTGGCTGATCGGAAGCGTTGTTTTGCTGTAGACGATCTTGTCGACGAACACGACGCAATTGTTCTTGTAAACGACGTCGTTCACGACGAAGATTTTCACGTTGATGTTCGTCGAGAGCGAAAAATTGTCGACTGAAAAGAGAAAAAAAATGATTTGAAAATCAAAAATGAAAATCAAATTACATAAAATCTGAATCTTTAGTCATTCGAATTTTGGTGTAAGCTTCGATGATCATGGGCTTTCGAACGACTTCAACGCGTTGATATTCTCGACCGTTGTCATCGGTAAATGTTCGAACGATTCTCAATACTCGTGAACTCTGAAAAGAAGAAAATAAAATTGGTGCTTTTTGCTGTTTTTCTTTCTTCTACGTACAGTTTTTTTCGTTGTATCAGCTGTATCAACATTTGATTTCGTGTCTGTTGTTTGTTTCGAAACAGTTGAATCCAACATTGATTCGAGATTTTTTCTCATTTCATCAACATCCGAATCTTCTTCGGCACTTGTTTCGTTATCTGTCGACATTAAATTGTTCGATACAAGTACAGCATTTTGTGCTTCGAAGATCTTTCGACAATCCTCTTTGTATTTTTCTTGATATTCCATTTGACTGTATCGATTTCCACGAGCAAATTTCGCCATACCCGCTGAAAATACGAAAAACATGAATTTAATTTCGAAGTTTTGCCTTTTTTTCTTTCACTTTACCGCCTTCGCCTTCTCGTGCACGTTGAGTCGACATTGTTCGAACGATATCAATGATTTGCCAACGTGAAAGATTTCGAATGCAACTTTCAGCTACGCCCCATTTGTTGAGAATCTTCTTCGCTTCTTTCAAATGAAGCCGACGAAGATCAGCGTCGGTGCCCGTGACCATTTTCTTTGTTTGAACGGTTTCAGCTTCGATTTCTCGAGCATTGGGCTTGTTCGACACTCGAACATAGGAAAAGCCTTGTCCACATCCAGTCGGATCGGCAAAACCAGTCAATTGCAGCCAACATTTGCCTTTCAATGAGTCTAAATAAGCTTTCGTTGTGTGCCAAGGTGCACATTTAACTTCATCTTCGATTTTGCTTTGATCATTTTCATCGGCAGCTTCTTCATCGACTGCAGCAAACAGAACTTTCTCTCCGTAACCCGCATCTTTCAGTCGTTGTTCAGCTGCTTGCATACTGTAGTAGGCACAGCATTGTTCAGGCGTAACTAATTGTCGAATTTCTTCTTGACTCGGTAAACGAAAATCGTTTCGTAAGACCCACCAATTACAATGAACGCCGCCTGTACGTTTAAAATCCGAACTCATTTTCAATCGTTTTCGAATGCTGTTTTCAGCATTTTGCGGAAAAGCTTTTCGAACATCTTCCATTTTGATTCGTTTCGGTTTATCTCGACTCTTCCAAAACAATCGAAATATGTACGCTTGAAGAAAATCTCGTGCAAATATATTCGCACGTTTCGAATTCGGACCCGGAACTTCTTGTAACGGACATTCTTGACCAACCGTAAAGATTGTCTTCACATTTCGTATGTGATAATTTTGTTTTGTACGAAGAATAAGAAAATCCGTCGGCAGTAATTCATGATGAAAGATCGGCGCACGAAACATATGATTTTCAAAAGCTTGCAGAATCTCTCCTGGTACCATATCAGCTTGAAATGGCGATGTATGAGCATAGGAGATTTCACCATATTCTAAACTCGGTTGATTGTCCTGTTTGCCAGGTTTTTTTTTGTAATAGTTTTTAATTCGTGTCGCCATGCCAATTTGATTCAACAACGGTGGATATTGTTCGCTGTATTCAGCGAGAATGACATCACTGTCCAGTCCGCTTAGATCTTGTAAACGACGCATGTAAAACATTTCACCGCCACCATAAGCTTGTCGTTCTCGTTCTCGTTCATTGGCACGAGTTTCGGAGATTTTCTTAATCGATTGAACAGGATGATATTCTCCGGGTTTGAGTTTGCCAACGACTTTTTTGATTGTCGGTCGATGAAATAGACGTAATTTCGTTGCATTTAAATGCGTTGGAAATAGTTGCGTATTTAATTCGACAGCTGGTGTCGCATGTTGAAGATTGACTGAGCTGAGATTTTTGCCCACTGAATCGACCAATCGTGGATTGTAATATTCATCATTGGATAGATTCCAGAAGTCATTCTTCGGACTATCAGTTTCATCGTTGCCGTCGTCGTCATTGTCTTCGGTTTCTTTCAATAAACCGCTGCCTGTAAGAACTTTACGAGTGACACGTCCACGAGGATCCTTCGAAAGAAAGCTTCGATTTCGTTTTCAAAAAAAGTAGTTGTCGTTTACTTTATGTGGACCTTTAGCACCTTTTGTCGGACTGACAGATGTGGTTGATTCGGTTTTTTCACGTGGATCTCGATTGCGTTGCTGACGTATTTGATTATCATTTGGATCAGTTGGTATTTCGAATATTAAATGATCGTCATTTTCATCGAGAATTAATTCTGGTGGTTCACGAACACGTTCCATATTCTAAAGACAAATCGTACAATTTTCCGCATCAACACTCTCAATCGACCTACTTCAGGATCAATGATAATATCTTTTTCCCAATCGCCGTACATTAAATCATAATTATCGATTGGGAAAATCGAATACCATGTTTTGTATTTCGAATCATTATCTGAAAAAAGCAAATACATTTGAATATGTACGTATGCAGCAAAGAAAGAGATTCTACCGTTTCCATTTTCGAGATAATCGACATTTTTTCCTACAACAAAAAAATAGTTCAAATAATTTCGTCAATCAATTGACTTTTGGATTTACCGAAGACAGTTTTTTGAAAGCTTGCTAATGATCGATGACTTGTCGTTGGTATCCAACCGCAATATCGAATTTTCGGTGTATTCAAATCGATTTTATCTCTCAATGAATTCGTATCATAAATAATATCATCTTCCCAACGAATTAAATGAACAGGCAACGATGCATTGCCAGTTAATTCGTTGTCATCGATGTCGATCTCGGCCGTTGTTGAATCTTTGGAAATTTGACTTTGTAAAGTTGACGTCGATGGTTTCACTTTGAAACCGTAATCGTACGAAGACGTATCCAAATTGAGACCGATTTGATCGTACCATATACGAGCTGGACCAAGACGCCAATTGGGAATTTTTATGTCCGATGGAAGAGCTTCTTGACCATCGGATATCGGCTCGTTGATTACGGGAGGTAAACGACCGAGAAATTGAGTTTCTTGATCAGCTGCACATTCAGCCGATGTTGCATCTCGAATTTCGTGGTGATTATCATTTAATGATAGATTACGTAGTTGTGGCCAATTTTTTGGCAAATGATTGCTTTTGCCAATGCCGAAAATTTTATTAAATTGTAAAATCTACGGCAAAAAAAACAAAGACGCAAGATGAGTATATACTTTTCCCCTTTCAAATTATTTCAATTCGATTACGTACAGCATTCGGTTTAAATGCTGGAAAAAGTTCTTCAGCTGTTTTGCCTTCGTACGTATTTGGTAACATTCCAGCCAGAGGCTTTTTAATATCAATTGGATTCTATTCACAGAAAAGAAAATTCGTCAAATTTTCTTGGGAAAATCGATTGTTTCGTCTTACGGGTACAATATCCGTTGAATTAAGTTCATCATCATCATCGTCATCATCAATTTCATCGTCATCGTCGTCACTTGGCAAATCCTCATCAGACAATGGCTGTGCTACAGCACCATCCGCAAGTTCATCGAATATATCCATATCAACTAATGAAGACATAGTTATAGTGATGATTCTTTCATTGAAATATGACAAAGTTTATATAGGTGAAATAACCGATTGAAGGATGAGATTCGATTGGTTCGATTTCAAAAGCAAATCTTAGTCGTAAATCGATAGATGGAAGTAGAAGACATGAAAACAAAACTAGTAAAACCAGGAGATAGATTTATCTTTGATAAACAATCATTGATTTTCTCATGATTGTTATTGACTTAAAAATAATAAATATTTTTGATTTATACTAGTCATCTTGCTGATTTTCTCACTGATTATGTACGCATTTGTGATCACACACACAAACACACTTGTTGAAAAGTCACTTTCTGTCGTCGTCTCTTCTCTCAGCTAAAGAAACCGTTAAGTGGCATCTGATATATACAGCTAAGTGTTTTCAACTTAGCAATTAACATTGATGATTGCAGATATTATAGGCAGTTAGAAAAATATGCACTAGTCGAGCAACAGGAAGAAGCGGAGCCGATTGTTGATTAGTTAACAACAAGTCGGCACTCCTTGTTTGATCATTTCACAGCAATCTGATGACTTATTTTTAAGTATGAAAATGCAAAAAAAAAGAAATTGAACTTGATCTATCTTGAGGAGATTATTGTTTTGCCAGTCTAGTCGATAAATAAAGATTCTGTCTCGAATTGCGTGGATTTTATGTCATTTTTAATTGAACTGTCAATCCAGCATTGTCAATATGTCGCATGTTTTGAAAGACTTTCTCGTTTTGTTTGATTATATTCATAAAAGAACATTCTTTCCTATATCCTTCAGGTTTGAATACATTCAGTAATTAGTTTTTTTATTCTTAACTCGCAAAATCAAAAAGCACTGGTGTTGTTGTTGTTATTTTGTTTTCAAGTAATTTTAATATAATCAAGTGTACACAGCTTTTTTTTACAAAAGAAAAATAGTATCGATTATCTCGTTGGATTAACGGGAATAGATTTGATTGTTGTTGGAATGGAGGGCAATTGATACGAGCAAAGATCGACAGGTGTTCTGAGAAAAAATATGTCGAGAGTCTATTAAATGCACATCGACAAGAAATAGTATTGTTTACCTTGAAATATTGGCCGATGGAGATCGTGGATCCGTTGATGGCATGTTGTCAGTTTTACTGTCGGCTAAATCGATTAAGGGAATTCGATCGCTTTTCTTCGAACGATGATAAAGATTGCTCATTCTTGTTAATTTTATAATGAAGTACGGAATATGAGAAACTTCTGATGTGCTTTTGAGTTACACTTAGAACGACAGAACATTATATATATATATTAAAAAAAATTTTTTCTCTCCCACCCGTTTAACGTCATTGGTAAAGAACGAAAGAACACCCACGATAGAAGGGCTTGCATATCATTTTAAAGAACAATGCGTTAGAGCGTATTGCAATGACTAACAAAGTCAACAGAATGAATATGAATGCATTTGACATCATGCAGACACCTTCACCTTTACCATTACCAATAAAGGCAAAAACAAACGAGAACGTAAACCAAATTACGAAGTAAATACGCCCGTGTTTCTAGTTTTTCTCGAATTTAATGAGTCAAAGGGGATGAATGTTTAACCTAGACAATCGAAAAATGTGTACGTTGAAAAAACAGATGTTTCAAGTTGATTACATCAGAAAGAAAAACATAACGATTGTTTTTTAACGATCGATCGAACGTATTCATCATCATAATCATTGCATTAGAAACGTATGAATACTCGTGCCATATTGTCAACATACTCAACGATATCGATATATCAATTACGCCATTCTTATTGACGACATTGTTTTTCGAGTGGTAAAAGTGGGTGGAGTGAGAAATTGAAAAAATATACATGATAATAGTGCTTGTGAAACGTACATCTGTTTCCCAATATCGATCGATCGATCGATCGATCGATTCGTCGTCTTATTTATTTATTTACTAATATGATTAAATTCAACAAAATATCTTTCTTTACTATTTGTTTGATTGATGTCTTTTTTTTTGTTTACTGAGCCTCAGGGATTGAATTCTATCTTGTATATTGATCAAACAAATCCCGACGTATTATTCATTGACCCTCGAAATAAGACCGTAAAGAATATGTGAAATGATACTGCTGCCGTTTATTGAACGCATCGATGATGATGAGAAACAATCATTCTCGCTTTCTCTCTCTCTTTCGCTTGTTCGTTTCAATAAGTAGCCAATGAAGCAAATATCCGATAGCCAATCGATAAATTTTCGCAGCAACGAAAAGAGAAAAACATATATACATATATACGTAGACTTGTTTCGTTTCACAAATCAATCGATTGAACAAGTAAGTTAATGATAAGAGACTAATTAGATCTTCAAAATAGCTTCATTAGAATCAATCATGTTCTTTTTATCTTCTTCTCGACATGAAACCCGCAGATATACGTCGATGTGTTGATGAACTTGTTTTATTGTCAACTGTCAATGGCAAGTACAGTTCATCAACAGTAGAGCAGTAGGCGTCAATCGATGTGCATTTGTTCTTTTTGATCGAACGGATCCTGCTGAGCTCGAATTTTCTCCTTCTCTCTTCATTGAAAAAGAAAAATCAGCAATCATAATAACAGTTATTCGTGTCATTGAAAACGTTCGATACGTAATCTAATGGATGCGATATCTCTTTCATTCGATATCAATATATATATATAGATTCACTTTGATCATTTTGTGTGATTTCAGATGAACGATACAGTCTTGATTTTGTCTTCAACCATGTCAGATAAACATGATCGTCTCTATCAACTCAAAACTCATGTTAATCAACTCATTCTTGAAATTCAATCACTCGATCCAAGTGAAAATCTTCTTCCATTATTCAATCTCAATAAAAATTCCAATGACAAATATGTATTTCAATGCTCATGTCCATACATATCTTCTTCGTCATCATCTCGTCCGATGATTTTACATTCGACAACCTACGATGATTACAAAAAATGTTCCGATCAAAGAAAAAAACCCTGTGTATTAACACCGAAGAAAAATCTTCTGACATTTACATGTACAACGAGTACACCGAAAAAATCCGTCCAAGAAAAAATCTTTCATCAAAAATTTCATTTTACATCAACACCTCGTCGAAAAAAATCGATTACACTCAAACGACTTCTCTACAATCAAGCACATCCGAATAAAAAATTACTCGTTCCAATCGACGACAATCCACAATGGATCTAGATGAAATTTCCGTGTACATGAATTATTTTTGTTCTGTTTTGCCAATTCACAACCATAGAAATAAAAAGACATTTCGTATTTCATGTTTTATATTCTTCAGCAATTCATTTCTTTCATTAATCCAATTGTTCCATGTTTGATTCGTATCTCTGGAAAAAATTCGAATGAATTTCAATTGGTTCAACTTGCGAAGTTGTTCGAGAATCGCATCGAATTGATTTAAACAATCGATTTCAAATGTTAGTAATTGCAAACGAGGACAGCAAGTCAAGAGAATTTTTGTCATGGATAAATTGAACATAAGTCGTTGAATGGTAATTTCTTTGAGATTCGGTAGAATCGGTAGATGATCAGGTAAACCGATGAGTTTTAATGAAAGTAATCGTTTTGAACAATCTTGAAGAAGATAACTGAGATTACTTGGATCGATTTGAATTTGTAAATGTTTGATATTCGATGGTAAACACGTGCAAATACGTGTGTCGAGTGTGAGAGAATTAATTGTCGAGAATTCCGATGTATTTAGATCGATGTCATCGTTGACATCAGAGAGATGATAATGTCTTTTTGGATAATTATTTGTATAGATAAGGTAATGTGTCGAATTGATTGCGTAGGAAAATGTCGATGACAAAGCGAAATTCGTTTGCAATTCTTTGAGATGAGATTGAATTTCAGTCGTTGAATAGGATTGAATCGGAATTTGAATGAAGAAATTGAGCTGTTTAATAGTGAATAGATTTTGTTGAAGAATTTCATTCCATTTCGAGATATTCAGATGATCGAGTGAATGAGTTATTGAATTGTAGGATAGAGATTTTAATTTTGAGAATGTAATTTGTTGAAAAAAATATTCGATTTCATCGAATTGAATCGATGATTTTTCTAAAATATTCACTTTGAAATTTTCTAAATGTTCACATGACACATGTTGTTCGATTTCTGGTAGATCATCATATAAACTTGATTTGAGTATCACATGAAGATATTTCAAATTCGTAAACATCGATAATAAATTCAAAAGAATTCCGATATTATCAACTGTAATACTTAACATTTCGATATTCGATTGAAATGTTATTTCATCATCCAATTCAAGTTGTGGTAGAAAACAAAATTTCAATGATGATGATGATCCGATTGAATGAAAGAAATTCGATGGATATGCTGAACAGGATTCGATTGCTAAATGTTCGAGTTGTTCAAGTTTAGGTAGAATCCAAGCAAATGCTCCTAAAGTCATGTACGTTGGATTGATTAATGTTAGCGAACGTAATTGATGAAAATCTTCGAGATAATAATCATTAAAAAATCGTTCTAATAAACCAAATGTGAGATTATTGCTGAGTTTGAGTTTTCGAATTTGTTTTGCATGATGAGGAAAAATCTGTCGATCATAAATTTGCTCGTATGTTCGATAATGAATCGATGTTAAATCGATTGAATAAATAGCAAGATTTAGAGCTGAATTGAAATGCGAATTGAGATTGGAAAAAGCTTGAAAACACTGTTCAGTCGATAGATAATTGCAGATTTTCAATAGAAGTTCAAATGGAAGATTTTCAAATTTAGTCGGCATTTTTTTTTCATTAAAAAAAACTTGCACCATTCAATGGAAATCTATTGATTTTTATATGCGGTTGAAACGGTCTACATGTGTCAGAGTATTGACTCAAGACATAATCAAGCGAACAGAACATGAAAAAAAATTATTGTTTTTCGTCCATACACACGAATAGTATATGCGTCATAGATGGCAGACGGAAAAAAAACAGCCAGATGTAACCAACCTCGAATCAGATTTCTGAGTCAGAATATACAAATCAGCAGATAAAATGGGTTTCAAATAAGTTTGTTTTCTTGACGTCATTTTATTTTGTTGTTGGAAATATCGAACGAAGAAGAAAAAAACTAAGAGACTGTAGGATGGGTTAAACGGCACCAGATTAGATATGGACAATCTTTCCGGCTTCCTATCATTCGACATTTTGATTTTCTCCACAAACTGGATAGACCAGGTGAACTTTATGTCAATCCTGTCTGTGGCGTTGAGGAGATTCGAACTACGTTCGTTTTAGTTCATATATGTATTTAACCGTTCGACTACACAAAAGCAAGACTCATTTGATATAGAACAGTGTGTTGCTGTTTCTTCTTCAACACATCGTCCAATTTTGATGATGTTTCGGTCGACAAGCAATTGGACATTCGCCAAGTGGAAATTTCGTTGGTGGACAACACGGTCGTATACATCCGACAAAACAATGACTTTCGTTTAAAGATGGACGACGAGTTGGCCATGGATGAGAACTTCTACCATAGAATGTTTCACATAAATAACTATCATGAGCGAACATATCATTTTGAATATAAGGCCAAACATGTTCAGTTAAGAATGTTTGATCATCACGTCCACCATATCGACTGATTAATGTTCGATTCAAGAGTTTATTCAGAAATTCTCGAGCAAATGTTCGATTATATTCACAATGAAATCCCCACATGCCTCCTAACAAACAAACAAATTCGTATACTGTTTTTCTACACGAACAAAAATTCAAACCGAGTATAGGCATTTGATGTAACGGATGATCACGCATGATATGCCACGATTTATTTGTTGATAACCATTGATTAACAGCATCTAATTCACGTTGTGACAAAGGCGAATCAAGATCTCGACTGATAATCATATCAACAAGTAGATCACCAGCTGGTAGAAATCTCCAGATTTTCGGTGGCATATAATCACTAATACTTCCTAAACTACCTAGTTGACTTGCATTACAAAAATCTACATTATGATAACTACATTCTATCGAACAAATTAGATCGTCATTCAACGATTGATCATGATAAACACGTAAGATCCAATTGGGATAGATTTTGTTCATATCAAAAATAAGTTCATGTAGAAAATTTACTGAATCGTTTAAATTGAATAGAACATTTTCCTTCGGACCATACATACTAATAGCAATTATCTTTTGATGAGCACCACGTAAAGTTGCATACTGACTGCATAATGATGTCGATGTTTCGTCGACTACAAGTAAGTTCGATTGTTGTCCATAGATCAGCCGTGTACATGAACATTTCGATCGACGATAGAATAGAATCGGTTGTTCTATAGAATCTCTTGTTAGAGGAGATATTAATGAATCATCGAAAAACCATCGAATAATACCCAAGAAAATAACGAGAAAGAAAACGGCAATCACACGCGTACTTTGCCTGTAAATGATGAGAAGACGTCGTGTCATCGAATGAACATTGACTTCGAAAAGCATCAACAGATAAAAACGCGTACACACTAAACATTACATACTCGATTGTATTCAATTTTTATTCACGAGAAAAAAAAGAGCCATTTTTTCTTCCTCTTAACTGGAAAATGTTTCCGTACCACGACTGCAAATATTAGTATTTAAAATATACCTTTTTTTAGCCATATTTGCTTGAGTTCTTTCTTTTCCGCGGAAAAGAAATAATATTGACTTAATGTTACACGTTTTCATAGAGCTTATTTAATAAAGTTAGAATCATTTGATGTATTTAATCGATATTCGATATGTGATCAAGTAGATCATTCTCAAACGATCAATCAAAAAAAAAGAAAAAAACAAACAAAAAACAACAGCAACACATTTTGTGTAGAAAACAAAGAAACGAAAACTAACGAAACGCCGAAGTCATAGTCAACATTGTCAAATACCATAGATTTCTCGAGCGTTTTCTCTTAATTGACAAGCGACATCATAGACTGACATATGTCGAAGTTGAGCAATCTTTTCGACAACACTATATATCATTCCTGGATGAGCACATCGTGTATATGTTGACAACTAAAAAACGAAATTTTCTCGTTCGATGAATTCGAAGAGTCAATAAGCTCGATCTCACTTCTTCGGGAATAAAATAAGGTGAATCAGTTTCAGATAAAATTTGTGTTATTGGAATTTGTTCAATAACTGTATGAAGAAATTTTGATTTTGTTATTATTGGAGTAAAACCAAATTTAATTTCTGTAAAATAAGATGTAAACATTTGTACATCATCGTACGTGCCGACGAAACAATGTAAATGAATCTTATGATCTCGATCGAGATACTACAAATCGAATATAAAACTAAGACATTTTTCAAACTCAATATTTTAAATGACAAACTTGTTTCATTAGTTTCAATGTTTCTTCATAAGCATCTCGTGAATGTATAACAACAGGTTTCAACCATTTGGCAGCTAGTTTTAATTGTCCTTCAAAAGCTCGACGTTGTTGATGAATTAAACATGAATTTCTACAAACTCGCGTTTTTTTATTTTCTCGAAATATTTCGTTCTTCTACTTTGGTCCAAAATCTAATCCAATTTCTCCGATTGCCACAACTTTCGGATGTTGTAAACATTGCTCAATGTCATTCGCCGATGTTTCGGTCCATGCCGAACTCCAATGTGGATGAATTCCACACGAGCCATAGACACGATCATCGTCTAAATATTTCGAATACCAACTCGTCCATTGATCTGCCAAAAGAAAAAATGAAAATATTTTATCGACAAACATTCTTTACTTTGAGTTAATTGTTCTGGCCGCCAGAAAACTTGAACGGCAAGTTCAAACGAAAGACCAGACGGATAATATTCGCTACATTCGATAAAATATTTCGTGAGATCATTGTGTTTAATTCGAAGACTAGAAGTTCGAATTCAAAATTCGACGATGATTGTTCTTCGATTGAATCGACTTACCGGTCGAAAATGATATCAAAATGACAATGCGTATCAACAATCGGCAGTGAGGTTAACGAATCGAGATCGTTGGTCAATCGTTTCGATGCGTTGATCATTATTTCTCGGACTTTGGCTCCGTCGTAGAAATTACTCGAACGAGATTTTGCCTTCGGTTGACAACAATCGACGAATTCGACTGGCGTACGAACGGATTCAAATCGTGGAAATGATCGACGTGATTGCGATGAATCGCTGGTACTCATCAGCGGTGAGATCTGATTGCGTGGATAGTTTGTTGAATAATAGGGCATTGATTTTCTCGAGTGTTGAACAGGTCTGTCCGTCCGTTGATTCGTTGATGAACGATTAACGAATACTAACGGACTGTTAGACTTCTGATCTTCGTCTTCGTCTTCATCGTCGAGACTGAAATGAAGATTTATTTTGAAAAACACGAAATTTCGAATGTCTAAAATCGAAGAACATACGTCGAAATTGAAGGTGAATTAGAATCGACACGAGTGGATTGATTCTGATTAGCAGACAGTTTTTTATATGGAGATGAAGCGGTTGAACCATTGGTATGTGGCGAACGATTTAACGGAAGTGGAGGAACATGATTTGAATGATCACTTTTTCGATTGACTAAATGAAAATTCTTTGCAAAACTTGTTTTTCTCTGCGTATTCATAAAAAAAAGATCGACTATTTTCTTCAATAATAATAATAAGAAGAATAAACATATCAGACTGACTAACAAAGTTTGTTTATATACGAATACAAAGATAAGAAAAGAAGAAAAAAGAGAAGAATCGGCTCTATGTGATGATGTAAACAATGTAGGAATTTCCCAAACTGACTTACGTGTAATCGAATTGGATTTTTTTGGCGAAATAACTTGTTCAGAAGGCCGAACTTCGATTTCATTATTATCATCTTGAGATTTTTGTTCAATCGATATGCTCGCCGTTATCGTTTCAAATGACGAATCTTTCTCAGATTTTTTCAAGGGTAATGGTGCTAATTTTCTATTATTATTCGCTAGATTCTGTGTGACAAGTGTTTTTATATTGAATAGACTTTTTGTCGATACATTTGATCGTTGTTTTTTCGATACCGACGAGTCAATAGTTAAATTCGACATCAGTCTCTTTGTCCTTCTTTCTTTGCGAATTTAAGACGTGAAAATAAAACTCTAAGCACTAAACTCCAATCCATCGATTTTAAACATAGATAGCGCCAATTATCGATCGGTTGAACAAAACAAAGAAAGCCTTTATTCAAAACGAAATGTATATATTTTATATACAAAACAAAACAGGACACACACATATATAATTATATATTTATAGATCTACCATTCATCATCATCAAAATCGTCATTATCTGAATAGAGTCCTTCTTCATCGAATAGATCTGCATCGTCTTGATCGTATTCAATCTAAAAACAAACGAAAAAAAAAAGTCGAATTGAAACTCAGAATTCATCTTCCTACCGGTTGATCATCATCGTTGTCTTCGTCGCCTTCATTTTCATAATCGATATCTTCAGGAACTTGATCTTCCCAATCTTGATGCGCATTAATATGATCATAGTTATGTTCATGAAATTGTAGTTCATCGAAAAATCCCGGTTTGATTCTTCCGTCGACTTGTTGAAATTTTTCGAGAAGAATTTGAGCAAAATCTGGTTGAAGTAAATCAAATGAAAGATAATATTGAAGTGTCAATGGTAATTGTCTAAGTTGTCGGATATCAGTTGGATAGAATCGAATGGTTTCTTTGATTTTCAATCGACAAAGTTGTTTCAATGATAGAAATGTTCGATTTTCAATGAGTTCATCATAGAGAATTTTCAAACGTTGATTTTGTATTGATTTATAATATCGAATGAATTCATCGGTATAGAAATACGCACATGAAACATTGAAATATTGAAAGAAAAACTTTCGAAATGTCGAAGAAAATGTCGATGAACGTTTGATGAGATAATTGAAATAGTTTTTATTCAATGTATCGTAATAGCTCAAGTTAACTTGTTGTTGTACGGACGGTTTTGAATGTGTTTCATCGTCATCGAACGATGTCGATGATGGAATAATAAGCACATCACGAAAACGAACGTTTGCTAGAAGATAAAAGCCGAGTGTTGACACGAAAAACGGAATATTATGATTTTGATAGAAAGCACCATCGAGAGCAATTGAAATCTTTAGATGAAAAAGAAAAAAAATAAGAAATTTGTCTTATTAGTAAATTTACTTTCGCTTTGTCTAAAATTAATTTTTGAAAAAGATATAAAATATTTGCTGTTTGATTAGTTAAATAAGTTGACGTGAAATCGGGCTGGAATTTAATCGGAAATGGTGCCAACGTTTTGTAATAATGTACGTCCATTTTTAATAATCGATCGAAAATTGTCAATGGTGTTCTTTGCTGATAGAGTTCACTATTACCAGGTATTAATTCATTGAGATCCGTCGTCGGATATTGTTCTAGGAAAAATTTCATTTTAACCGGTGTATTCATTGCAGTGATCAATTTTCGTTGATAGATCGTTGGATTTCTTTCGCTATGTTTCAAAAGTGCGAGATAATCATCGAGTTTGAATAGATTTTGTGCTATGAGTACATGATTACAACCGAGAAATACAGTATCATAAATGAGAAGATAAGTAAAACCGAGATCGATGAGAAGACATTTAATCGATGATGACCAATTGCATGTTGCCATATAGAAATCATAGAGTTCGTTGTGAAGTGAAGTTGTTAATCGATTTGGTAGGGAAATATGTTCGTCAGATAAATGAATATAAAACTAGAAAACAAAACAAGAAAATCAATCGATAAGTTCGTTTGATTGATTGATATCTACTTTTTCGTTTATTGTCCATTTATTTGCCATAATTCGTTTCCACACATCGAATTGTTCTTCGGTTGACATTGAATTTGATTGTAGATAATCAATAATCGAAAAGAACAAATGTTGAGATGAATTTTTCATTTTCTCAGCTAGACTTGATTGATTTGAACACGAGTCTTCCTTATCCCAATCTTCTTCTTCGTCGTTGACTCGTTGTTGAATTTTAATTTGCGGTGGATTATCAGCCCATGTTCGCATGACAACAAGAACATTCGTTAGAAACATTCGAAATTTATTCTTCGACCAAAATTTTTCATAGGCATGGAATTCATTTAATAGCACATCGATTTTATCATCGAGCAAGTAATGTCGAAAACGTTCGAATATCGAACTGATTTCTTCATCTGAATAGAAAATCGAATTATCGAAAGAACAACAAAAAAAAGCTCAAAAGCTGCACGGTTACATACTTTGACTATCCATTTTTGAATCAAAAGCAAACAAGACGAAACACAAAGAAAACAGCGTCGAACCAAGTTGTCAATTGGAGAGATCGATGAGAGAGGGCGCTTCGATAGAAATATGTGGTGACTGAAATAGATGAATGACTAACTAACTAACTAGAAAGATCAAATCATGTCAAAAAGAGGCTCGAATTTCGAGCCAACTAGAGGTCGTTTTTCTCAATTACTTAATAAATCAATTGAAAATACTGATCAAGATGATTTTCTTCCAGTATCAACACAAAAACGTCATTCAGAAATCAATACAAAACGAAAATTTACTCAATCATTTCCTCCTCCTACTACTACGACAACAAAAACGATAAATTCGGTCGAGAAAAAACGAACAAAGAAATCGATAAATCTTTTTCAAGATGTCATACCAGTTACTGGAATACCACCATGGTTAAATCTACCGACTGGTATAACGAACATTTATTGTTCGAATTAAATTCGAAAATATTTGTTTTCCGTAGAAATTCTTCAACAAATTTTCTCCTACATTCCAATTCGATCGCTGATCACACAAGTAAATCGTGTTTGTCGACAATGGTATTCAGTTATTCAAGATGAAACCGTTCGTTATTTCGTCTGATTTCTTTTCTTTTTTTTATTGTAAATCAATTTTTAGTTTCTTTATTGGCCAAAAATTCATCTCAAATACGAATACGAAGAAACGAAGACGCTCAAATTCATTCAACAAGCACTCCCACATCCGGATTATATCTTCGAAAAAATTCTTCAGTAAAAATAAACGAATTTCCATTGATCATTGATTTCGTTTTTTGTTTTCAAGACATGTCTCTTCGAATCCAAATAATCTCAGAACAATTCAATTTCAATTCTCTCTTTCGACTTGCCTTCAACTCGATCAACAATTACGAAAACATCGATTGTATGTCTACGCTAAGCATCTTCTCGAAAACAATCGTTTTCATCAAGAATTTCAATTAAATAATTCATCAACGAAATTCTTAAATCCATTGTGTCTAACAACGGCTATTTGTATCCTAGCTAATGATGTCGAATCGATTCGACAATTGATTAAAATTTGGTCAAATATCGAGCAAATTAAATACGAAATTCTTCTCGATTTCTTCTATTTTCTTCTCACACTTTTCACGGCTGCTACTCGGCTGTATCAACTTCAATTTCGGTTCGAACAAATTCTTTCTTTCGATTTATTCTATTCGAAGTTTTTGTTTGCTTTACATAGATATCCATATCGATTATATTATTGTTTAAAAGAATTTCAAGATCAAACATTAATTCAATTTCATTCCATTGCTCAACATATTCTAAACAAAGACTCATCATTTACAATCTACTCGTCAATGTAAACTTTTGTTTTTTTGAACTATAAACCAACAAGATTTGTCTTCAGTCTAGCTAAATTATTATTAACACCCGAACAAGAAATGATCGTTTGTCATAATCTTGAAAATCGACAAACCATGAAAATCAATGCCTATGCCGGAACAGGCAAAACAACGACTCTCATTGCCTATGCAGCTAAACGACTGGACGAATCATTTCTATATATCGCTTATAATAAGTAAATAATTGTTTTTTTTTATTAACAATCGATTTCAAATTCTTTTGCTTTCAATAGATCGATTCAAACACATGCCGAGAAAATCTTTCCGCCCAATGTCAAATGTCAAACAATTCATTCACTTGCCTATGCCAAAATCGGGTATTGACTTACGAAAATTTTACTAGTCCAAAACTAGATTACTTTGCTTTCAGTCGACAGTATGAAGGTTATCTTGGTAATTTACGTTTGAAAAGTATTGTCGATCTTATTCATGATCGAGCACCGGTCGGCGAAAAAGGCCGTTCAATTAATCAGTTATATTTGCGTGCTCGTTTTGTTTATAATGCTATTAATAATTTTATTGCATCAGCTGACGCACAGATAACTGATGAGCATGTTGAAAATTCAACGACAAGCGAAACAGAGAGTCAACTAGTTTTGACACAACAGGAGAAAAACGTGCGCGACAGCATTTTTTGTTTATGCGTTGATTAGTTGGAAAACTTTTTTATTTGATTAGAATTTAGCAGTCGATGCGAGATTTATCTGGTCGATTATGAAAACGATTCGAGATTCTCGCGTTCTAATGACTCATGATGTTTGTTTCTCTTTGTTTACAAATTTCGATTCCGATCTCTACATCTTAGGGCTATTTAAAACTCTATCAATTGTCTAAACCACAAATTCAATTGTACGATTGTTTATTTATCGATGAAGCTCAAGATCTAACGCCAGGCAAGAAAATCAATCGATTCACATTCATTCTCATTTTCGATTTCGTTCTTAGCTGTTACTGATATTGTTAATAATCAACGTATTTCGAAGATTCTCGTTGGCGATAAACATCAGCAAATCTACGCATTTCGTGGCGCTATCAATGCCATGGCAAAAATCGATTCGACAGTGACTTATTATCTAACCAAAGTTGGTTTTCTGTTTGCATCTTAAATATGTTTCATATTATACGTATATGTAGTCGTTTCGTTTTGGATTTGATGTTGCATTTCTATCGAATTTAATTCTTCAGAAATTTTGTAATGAAAAGAAATATCTCGTTGGAAATACTAAACCGAGTTATCTCGATGGCCGATCGGCATCGACCGAGACAAGTTCTTCCGAACAAAAAGCTTACGTCTTTCGAACGAATTTTCATTTATTTAATTGTGCTATTGAATTGATTATCAACAAAGGCTTGAAAAAAGTCGGATTTATCGGTGTAAGATTTTTTTGTGCATGTCGAAATGTTAAACTTTTTCTGTGAATATTAAAAGGGTAGAGAAGCGATGGGTTTCGACAAGATTCTTGATATATTTTATCTTTGGCTTGATCCCGCAGAACGTCGACAAAGTATTCGAATTGTTTGGAGAGATTTCTTTTTGAAATAAAAATTTGTCTAGAAAATTATCAAATCCGAGATACTCATTTGCAAGCATTCACTTCATTTCAAACATTCGAAAAATTCTCTCACGATGTTGCCGATGCTGAACTATTAGGTAAAATCAAACTTGTTCAACTGCATCGACATTCGATTGTCGATAAAATCAAACAATTACATGAGAAATGTTGTTCGGACATAACTCAAGCTGGTAAAACAGAATTTTCTTCTGATTAAATCAATTCGAAATTGTCTTGCAAATAGAAATCGTGTTGTCAACAGCACATAAAGCTAAAGGTCTCGAATTTCCGATCGTTATCTTAAGCGATGATTTTCTTCCACGAGCAGACGATTGTCCACTCGAACAATTGCCAATCGATCGATATCGAGAGAGTTTCAATATACTCTACGTTGCAGCGACACGAGCAACGAAAGAATTAGTTCTCAATGTGGATTTATTTTATTTATTATATAAAATGTGTCGAGTAAGAAAATTGAAACATAGAAAAAAAAATCATTTTTATAAATTATTAGGAACCGTATTATGATCTTTCATTCTCATCAACGATTGAACAATGCGGAAGTTGCGACGAGACAAAAACTCTGAATGATATTCTTTTCAAAATCAAACCAATTCATTTATCATGCGTATGATGATTTTCTCATTTTATTGATAAAAATTCGTTTTATATTATTATTATTAGAATTCAACAACAACAACAACAGGTGAATATTCTCGATTTCCATTATGTGTCAAACATTTACCGGATTCATTTCAATCTCTTACACAATTATATTCCAATATTGAACAATCAATCATGGTCGATTAACTAACACGAAACTTATTCGATAGTTTTCTTTTTTTTTTATGTAGATTATGTTAGAAATAAAATATCCAGATGTCATTCTTATGTAAATGCGAATAGATAGTTAAGATCATATAGTTTGACCTAATTTCTCATATTTGACGCTAGTCACATTGAATCAATCATAATCATAAAGAAAGAATATGTATGCTATCAATCTCATCAATGTTGTCTACATAGTTTCGTACGAGATAAAAAAAGAAAGAAATATAATTGATTAGTACTCAAAGTGATATCATCGGAACGTACGAGTTTATTTGTAGTCTACATGTAGACCTAACCAATTAGTTTAAGAGAATAGAAAAAATTGGCTACGGTCGATTTGTTGGTTTAACAACAGTTTCTACTTAAGATTTTCTCCTTGACTTAAAGACATAATAACATTTGTTTATTCGAAGTTATTTTTAGACATCGAACTGTAGACATATATTCCGATTTTATTAGTCGAAGACATCTAATATGAATGAACTTATTGAACAAAACGATAATCGATCATGGGAAATAATGTTTTTTTCCTCTTTATCCTTACAGATGACTAATTAAAGTCTCGAGTGAATTGCTTCTTTCTTTTGTACTGAAAATAAATCTACGTTTGATTGATCGATAAATAGAATTTCTATTTACCTGGATTATTCGTGTAAAATTATGAGAAATAAAAAGCAAATTCATTTAGTTCACTTAGAAAATATCATCGACCGGAATTGATGAGGAAGTCAGTCATTTCCGTTTTTCTATTTCTGATTAGAGGAAGTTAAAATAAAATGAAACATATTTACTTTCGAAAAAAAAAGAAAAAGAAAACGTAAAGAACAGCAAAAATCTAAAACGAGAAAAGTCATCTTAATGCACGACAAAAAAAACAGACGAGAAAAAAGTTCTTCTTAGTTCGAATGCACAATATTTTCATCGATTTCTTCGTTTACAATTTGAAATGTTTGTTGACTAGATTTCGAATGATTTAACGTTGGAACGAATATATCTTCATTGCTTCCAACTGTCACTAAATCTCGACTTTCACCATCAATCATTGGATTGCTGGATTCTTTCGTTTCTTGTTGTTGTGATTGTTGACTAGTATTGATTAGTAAATTCATTTGATTGGAATCGAGTAAACTTCGTGTTAAACTTGGCTTTTTATTTAATTGAAATGTTGCACAATTATTATTGATATTTTGTGCGCAGACTTGTTGATTATTATGAAGACTATTTTGTCGTCGACGAGATTTATATATACTTGAATAGAGAAATGATGTTATGCTGGCTTTTCGTGATGAAGTCGAGATTGTGCTTATTGAACGATGAATTTGAAATAATCGTCGACATGATCGACGAAATTTTGTCGAAAGAATATTATAAATAATCTAAAAATGAGAAGAAAAAACAAGTTTTTTTGTCTTTGAAATTTTTTTTCGTTTTTCTTACTGGATTAGCAGTAAAATTAAGAAAAAATAATAATTTCGATAATTTCCAAATCCAAATCCATGTTAAATGCGGCATTGTATCTTCATTTCGTACACGCACATACATATCAATCAATTGAATAATACGTACGGGAAATTGACAAGCAAAAAATGCAACTGTAACAACACAGATAATGACAGTATTCAAACGTTTCTGTTCGAAACGTTTATAAGCAAGAAATGAACGTGATTGTTGATTGTCATTGATCGATGTTAAACCACCATTGAAACTATTCGGTTCATCATCATAACACAATGATTGTTGTTGTTGAAGTTGAGTCTTAGCTATAGCTGTCAAACGTATTGTTCGATGACGAGCTAATTCAAGTATAATACGTGCGTAAATAAATATAAGAACAAAAAATGGAATAAATATTAGAACAACAATGAACCAAGTTATGCAAGTACGTGCTGTACTCGAATTTGCATCTAAATGACAGACGGTAATCAGATTTGCTGTATCATAGATTGAATCAGTTGGATTAAATGCTGGATCATAAACAGCAAAGATAAAAAACGGTAGTGAAAATATAAGACCTATGGTCCAAATAAGAACAATCGTTACTAATGTTAATGTTTCATTAAATATATCGTGAACTTTAAATGGTTCACAAATAGCAATAAATCGTTCGAAACTAATCGCTGTTATTGTCAATGATGAGACACTTGTTGCACAACTTTCAATATATTGATTACTTAAACAAAAGAATTTGCCAAGATACCATTGATCTTTCGCCCATATGTCGTGTATAGCCGTTGGAATACAGAAAATAAGTACGAATACATCAGCAGCACTTAAATTGGCGAAGAAATAATTAGTAAAATGTTTTAAATCATTATTTTTCAAAATAACATAGAGAACAATAAAATTTCCGACCAAACCAGAAATAAGAACTAATACATAAACAACCGTAAAAAATATCAATGAACCTAGTGTTTCAGTCGAATCCAATTCGAACTGTTGATCACTTGTCGATAGGTTTGTTTCAATCATTGCATTCTACAATAATCAAAATTCTATTCGAATATTCAATGAATCTTGTTAACACACACAAAAAAACAAGTCTGATCTCTCTGATATCTGACCTACGACATCAGAACATCCATATGGAAAAAAAACAATAGCAATCAAGAAACACACTTCTCATATTATTAGACAATAAAAATTGCCGAAGTAAAGATATTTATATATGTCAAAAGACAGAAGGAGAAGAGAGAAACAACTTGAAATAAACATGACAAGAATGATGGGATTCTATTCTGTTCGACAGACAACATTAGAAAGAATGTTTAAGCAAACAAAAGTACATTTATCATCGAACGTTCAATTCTATCTCGATATGATAATGATAATCTGACTCATGTCAATTTAGAAGAAAACGAATTCAATATAAAACTAAACAATACACCCTGAAGATGTTTTATAATAATAATTAAGGAAATATTTATAAAGAAAAAAAAAGCGACCATTAAAACATACTTACAAAAAAAAAGGGAAAAATCAAGTAGCGAAGAGTTTTTATTTTTCTATACATATAACTATGGCAAAAGAAAATTACTATCAATAACATCTGCTTGTCTGTTTTCAAAAAACCAAAAGTTCAAAAAACGAATACAACTAGTCAATCTGGGATTTTTTTTTATCTCTCCTACTCATTGTCTATTTCTGGACTATAGGGAACGAGAGTAATTATTATATTTCTTCTTCTTATTCTCCTCTTTCCTTCTTTTTTTTGAGTACTGATGAAGCTACTACTACTACAATTTCTTCTCTTCTCTTCTTCTTCTTCTGTCCTCCCTCTTCTTAATGTTTATATTGAATGAAGTAGACAAAGAAAAAAAATAATCATAATCGAGAAAGAAGAGAGCAACTGAGAAATATGAAAAGAATCTGAAATGACAAGGTGGAAAGAATTTTTTGATCGAGTATTTTGTTCAACACATATCTTGACAACAACATCAAACAAGAACTTCTTAGTTAACTTATTCACATCTGTCTTATTTCAGTCAAAAACATGTTTTTTTCCTTTGCTCTTTCTTCACTTCAATGTAACGAAGAACTAAAGAAGCGAATATCTGTCATATTCAGTGTATCATCTCCAAAGTTTACATGTCAGCTTCAATCGAACTATTGATAGTGGCTAGTTAGTGCTTTATTCAGTAATTCTACCATCTCTTTATTTATATATACATGCATATGTATATATCTTTTTCGTATAAACATATCAGCCATTCTCTTGCAATATGGACTAAACAAACAGATTCCTGTATGACATTTACGTCATCACCTTGAGAAAATGATTGAAAAAATTTTTCAGCTATTAGTAGTCGACTATAGAAAAAAGGTTCTTTTTTTTCTGCTCAAGAAAATAATACACACTCGTATTCATCCAATTCATGACATGTTCCTTGCTCATTTTCTCGTTCTCATCAAACTTTTCTTGTGTACTTCTTTTTCAATAAATCAAAAAAAAAAGAGTATCGAACGATCAATGTCAAGAATATAGTTATATAATAAAAAGAAACACGACAAAAAACGTTAATGAATATTAAAGAGAGAATGTCAATATAGCTGTGACTTTGTCTATTGATAATAAGAATATCCTTGTTTGAAAACAGTTGTTCCATCAAATAATCTCACATTGATTTCTTCTCAAGAAATAACGAAGGAGATTGTTCATGAGACCGAAATGAAAATATTTAGCCTTGCTTGCCAAAAAGAAGTAGTTAATCGATTCTCCTGAGATGTTCTCGAAATAAACCGAACTGTGTACTCTCATACTCAATTTTCACACTAAGATCTTTTTACATTCCACTGTTTTGATTAACAAGAACGGGATGATGTTTTTTTGCCCTTAAAAAGAAGAGGTTTTACATATTTTTGATAAGAAGAAAATATTGTCAAAGATTAATATATGCACATTAATAACGAGAGTTTCAAATCATATTCAACAAAAACTTGAAAGTAACTTACGGTGAAAGTTGACTAACGAAAGAAATCAGTAATCGACTAAATAGATGTGAATCGTAAGTCTAAAATCTAATTTTTCACTGGTTTCAGTTTGCTTGAATGGATGGTTAGACAAACGTTCATTGACTTCTTGAGCACGAAAATTTAGTCAAGCAAAAAATTAATCCTTGAAATAAAAGAAGAGGATTTTTCTCCTTTCTTGTTTGTGATCAGTGACCTTTATAAAATAGGGATTACCTGTCCGGTACAGATCTTCTTTTTTTTTTATTAGATCCTCCAGTTACTGCTTTTTTTAATCTTAAATTGAGCACCAGATTTTTATTTATCAAGGAAAGAAACAAGATTTTCTTTTTCTCTAGTAGATATTTTTAGATGTATCGAGGGTTTAAGAACACGAGGCCATCTAACAAAAAAGAATTAGTAGAGGATTAAAAGTAAATATTATATAATCGTAAACGAAATGAAAAACGAGAACATAGTTCATTGGTGATATAACTAAACTAAAGCATGTTGTTCGTTCTAAATGTCCTCATCTATCTGATAAGTAATTAGTTTTCTATTTTTAACAAAAAATAACAAATTTTTATCCCGCAATAGATCTATTCAATATTTCGAATCAACTTTTATCACTAAAATCTTCATCAACATTTCTATTTGTCGGTACATATACAGGCGATACAATCAATGATAGTAAAGGCGTTTACGCTTTTACATTAGACGATCAAACATCAGAATTAAAACCATTAGGTTTAGCAATTCAAACACCAAATCCATCGTACATACTTATTCATCCCACAGGCAAATACATTTATGCTGTTGACGAACAAGTCAATGGACAGATAAATTCATTTGAAATCGATTCAACTAATTTCGGCAAATTAAAATATTTGAATAAACAATCGTCACGTGGTGGTAGTCCTTGTTATTTATCAACAAATCGCAATGGAACTTATTTATTCGTTGCTAATTATCAAGATGGAACAGTTGCTCAATTTCCAATTGATACACGAAATGGATATTTAAACACACCGGTTGGATTCGATCAACAAATTGGCTCATCGATAAATCCTGATCGGCAACAATCATCGCATGCACATTGCATTCTTTTGGATAAAAAAGAAGAAAATCTTCTCAGTGCAAATCTTGGCTCAGATCAATTCTATAAATATCGATTTCAATCGAAAAATAACGCTTTACAACGATTAACAATTAGTAAAACATCGAAAGCAGGCGATGGACCACGACATTTAGTATTTAATTCCAATCAAAAATATGTTTTCGCTGCCAATGAACTTCATTCAACGATCACTGTCTATCGATATCTATCGTATTTACAACCGATTCGAACTGTTTCAACAATTCCATCGAATTTTACAGGTGTCAATTATCCAGCTGAGATTATTTTTCATCCGAAAAATGAAAAATTTCTCTATGCATCAAATCGCGGTCATGATTCGATTGTTGTTTTTCATGTTAACCATCAAACGGGTTATTTAAAACTGATTCAACATATTCATACGCAAGGACAGACACCTCGAAATTTCAACATCTCTCCTAATGGCAAATATTTAATTGTTGCCAATCAAAATTCGAATAATCTCGTTGTATTTTCAATCGATTCTCGTACGGGTAAATTAACAGCTACTGGTTCAACAGCACAGATCAGTAAACCAACATGTATCAAATTTTTGTCTATTGTCTAAATAAAATGAAATGAAATTCGAGAATGTTAAAGATATTTTGCCGAAGGTATTCTCACGGATAGAAGAAAAAAAAGGCATTCTTTTGTTTCATCATCAAACAACTCATCGTGACAAACAAACACCTTGTGATTAATTGCGTCCATCTCGACTAACTTTTTGAAAGCAATTGACTTGAGGCCAAACGATTGAACAATGCATCATTTCTATTCAATGGATAGAATAATATCACACCGTTCATTTGACGAGAATTGCCACAGAACATGCCATAGCCTTGTTGCCAAGGTCTGCTGAATTATCCGATCGCTTACGATTGATTGACTGTATGAATAAATGACAACTGTCATCTTACCTTGAAAAATCCAACATATATACGTATATATATATATATATATATATATGATAATATGTCAAATGTATTTAAATTATATTTGATAAATTTCTTTTCATTACGATGCCTTTTCTGTTGATTCATCAAGCATAGATGATTTTACGATTCAATATGTCTTATTATATCTATGTCTGTCGACATACGTGTTATTACGTTAACTGATACATCATTATAACAATCGATGACTGTTTGATCAGCATACATCGACATGTTTGTCTGCGTGTGTTGACACGAAATAAAAAACGCCATAACAATTTCATATAAATATATCCTATAGTTATATTTCATGTACGGTAAGAAACGGATATCACTTTTTAATTTCCTTTCGTTTTTTTCTTCTTCTTCTTCTTTTTCTGACATGTTTAGAGTATCGACTAATGATAGTTTTTTCTTGGACGTTTTTTTTTCATTATTATTATTATTATTATTATTCGAAGTAATCGACCGAGGTTCTCGTTTTTATCAGATGAAGCCAATTCTTATTAAGAGAAGACATTGAAGGAAAAAAACTGACAGAAGTCATTACGTTTCTCATATTCGAACTATGTGTAATATGTATATACAATCGAAGAAGAAAAAAAAAAACTTTTCAAGGCAATTTACATTCTACTGTCTTCTTTGCATATGATCGAGAAAGATTGAGAAAGGATTAGGATTCGCAATGTTGATAATTAATGTTGAACAATTGTTAGAGAACAAAGAAAGCCTTGCCAGAATTGTCAGCAGCTGTTAGATAGAATAGGATTGGAAACAATCATGATTATATATATATGTAATGAATAAGGGAAGTTAGGTTTTTTCTTTTTGTATATGTGTGTGTTTGTGATCATATTTTTTTTTGATCGAGGCGAGCTTATCTTGCTACAATGTATAAACGTGTACGATGAAAGCTGAAGAACGCGCATGAGAGATGATATAACATGTATAGATGTTAGCTGCTTCCCACCATCCTATGATATCCTTTTACATCAATAGTTATATTGATTATTAGAAGGAAATCTTTCTTCTTTTTTTCTTCTTTCGTTCGTTCGTTCTAATATAATCTAAGTAATCGTGTTGACAAGTTTTTTTCCATTGATAGAACGCTAAAGTTCAAGAACAAACACTCGCGGCTTGCATACTGATAGGATGATGAAGAACAAGAAGAAGAATTCGACGGCAAGGTAATCAAGTTTAGTTCATCATTTTCTAAATCGTCGATATGAGATCGAAACCGATTTTTTGCTCTTTATTGTGTATCATCTCTTAATTCTTCGATTATACAATTTGAAAGTGAACTTTATCTTTAACATTCTTATTCCTAAAGTCAGACAACAAGGTCAATCAAGTTAATCTTCTTTTCTTTTATCTAATTGTATATTTTATTTTTAGCAACCAACTACCTAACTATCATATCTGTTTTTCTTCTTTCAGATTAATATATTTGTTCGCTATTTAATAAATTCATTACAGTAAGTAAAAATTCCTTTGAATAATTAATTATCCAATCTATGGAGAATTGATTTTCATTCGAGTATTTCACTTCTCTCGTTTAATAAATTCAATCATTAGAAGGGATTGACCGCTTCACTGTCATTCCCATGAGAAGGATGTTATGTTTGCTGATAAGAGAAGTTTTTTGTCTGCTTGTGGATTAGGCTGAGAAAATATGCAAATGTTTTCTATACATGCATGTGTATATACTAGAGATTCAAATCTCACACGCGTTCATCATTTCTGAATTATAGAGTCTCGTTCGTTTCTCTGCTTTCTCTTGACTCTATCGTCTTATTAATAGTCCTAAAGAGAAAAAGAATAAGATGAAGAATGTCACCGAAATAAACTATTGATGATGCTGAACAGAGATTGTAGTCTAAACACAGTAGTTGATAAAGCAACTAGAAGTAGTTTTTCTTCTTATTCTTTTTCTATACACAGGAAGTATGTTCACGGACAAAGGTCTGCATTTGTATAAGGCCGGCGCCGTCGTCGTCGATAATCAATATATGAGAGAAGTGTCGACAATGGATTGTTTACATGGAGAGATAGAAATTGATGTTGACGTAATCGCTATGCTTGCTAGCACGCACGAGAAGAGAGAAAATGAGAGAGGGAGGGAGGGAGAGAGAAAGAGAAAAAGTTCCACCCTCTCTCCATCTCATCATTGTTCATTTTCGCATATTGCATTTGTCTATTTATTGAAGTGAAATAGACAAACTAATAACATCGGCGTCATTCTGTGTAAGTTTGTTTTTAATTTTCTTCCGTCGTTCTTTTCTTATTGATCAAATGAAATTGAAAACTAAACATCAAAGTCTATCGATATCTTGATGTCAATAGAAACAGTTTATTAAAGGGATTGAAATAAAAAAAAAGAAAGAAAGAAACGAGACATAGTTCATTTTTTTCTTCTTATTATATTCTATTGCGAATGACATAATCATACGAACGTACACAAAAGAAACTGATCAAGTTTCAATTCATTGTTTCAATTTCTTCTCTCGTTCGTTCGTTCAATTTTTGATAACGTAGGAACAAAAAAAAGCAGAGAAAATGAAACAATAATATCCTAGTAAAATTTTGTTCGAAAGACATTTGCATTCGACATCGAAGAAATGAAGCAGCTGCACAGCCAACAGCACTTTTATCATAAATCGAAAGGTAATTGACAAGTATGCCGTCGAGTCATTCCTATCAGTAGATCGTCAGAGACGCGACAATCCTATTATATCCATATTGTATATCGACATTGCAACAAATGAATGTATGTTACAATTGACACTCGTGTGTCGTCGTAGAATAACGATAATGACTTTTTCGCAAGTATGTCTGTGTGTCTACTACAATTGAAAATGAAAGAAATACATTAAGTCTAGTGAGTGTCGTTAAAATCAGATGAAGACGCGAGAGAGACAGAATTGATTTAGTATCTTTTTTTTTGTAGTCTAATTTTCTCGATCATTCGATTGGAAAATAATAATGAAGCTTTACATCTTCCGTTTCGCTTATTCATGATAAACGCATGCATATGTATTTGATCAAACAAGTCCCTTTTTTTCTCCATTTCTCTCTCTCGCGCGCACGCTCACTTCATTTTAATATTAGATTGATACATTCTATGTATTGATTTCAAGTGATCATAGAAATTACATCGTTGCCGTGCCAAAAAAGCCGTACATATGCAGAGTGTATTGTTATAGTCATTTTTTTAATATATCAATGACTTCATTACATCATCAAATTCCACGAGCGTAAGAGTCGTTTTTTTGCCTATTACTAGATAGAGAGTCGCCGCCCAACGATCAACGCTCAATACACTTGTGCCATTGATTGTATGTATTTATATATGCGGCATCAGCGGCATCCTTTTTCTTCATTGCGCACAAATTAGACATTGCTCTTAAGAGTCGCATATAGATGGAGGCCACTTATCACACTAATTGTTCCCCATGATGCCTTCTGCATTCTTCTCCTCTTTTTCTGGTCAAGTATACCCAATTCATACATATATACAGGCGTACGAGTCGTATTTTTCTTTCAAACATCGATATGTGTGACAGCAGTTTGTGTGCTTTCTGTAAGAAAATGATTCTCGTCAATCACTTGTATATCAAACATTAGATACGAAAAAAGAGAGAGAAAAAAGAGAAATTAGACCTTGATTATACATAAATATTTTTTTTTCTTCTAGCTTGGACAAGTCTTGACTGTCTTCTGATAATACATCCCGTTTTAAATTCATCGGCTACCATGCGTTCGAATGGTACACTACCGTTGACGGATACACGTCGACTATCGCCACAAACAACTGTTTCAAGTGGTTATCATAGTGATTTATCGTCGGCAACGTCGACGAACGAATCACCACAATCAATTCAAGATATTCTACCAGTGACATTAGACAAATCGTCATCTTCACAAATACAAAAAAAGACAATTTTGTTGTGTGAAAAATCACCGTCGACACAAAAAAATGTTTCACGTATTTCGAGTTTTCTTCGTAAACAATACGAACGTGCAAGATCGAAATTTTCAACGAAACCTACTGGATCGTCACAGGGACCCGTTACAACAGTGACAACATCGTCTAAAGCCACATCAACAACACCATTATCTCAATTATCCGACCATAATTATAACTTAGTAAGCAAACAAAAACAACAAGCACAACCATCACTAAAACCTCATTATCCGAAACACTATTTATCATCCGTTTATAAACAAAATTCATACACCGAACCGGTAGGAGAGAACGTCGAATTCCTAATAAAAATATTCTCATTGATTTCTTTATCAATTAGGTTTACTCTGTCTCTGTATATCCAATACAGAAATCGACATGTTCATCTCAAGTTCCATCCTATAAAAACTACACATCCATTCACGAATGTTATTCTCATCAACCGACATATCGTTATTCAGCAGTGAATAATTCTCTTCAGTATTCAACATCCTATCGTCGTCTAGCAGCGATCGCTAATTTCGAAAATGTGAATAATTATAATCTTCGTCGTCATCATTACTATCCCGTCGATTCACATACGAATACTAATATTTCGACGAAACCCTATCGATATACGAATAATAACTACGAACAATTGAATAGCCGTTCGAATTATGTGCCACTAAGTGATTTCGTCAGTCGACAAAATAGTGCATTTAAACCGATTAAACAAAAACAATATTATCAACGGCCAATTTATAATCAATACTATGAACAAATACCACCATCGAATGATCCGTGTGATCTCGAAGTCGCACAATACTTTCCTCATACATCGCATTGGAGTAATCCGAATTATTTCGATATTTACACAAATGATAATCAATTGGCGAAAATGACTTATAATGAAACACTATGTTAGAGAGAAGAAAGAAAGATGTATTTTGTATGCGTGCGTTCTTATATTGTTGATGTTGTTTTGCTTTTCTTTCGCTTCCATATTTACAAATGAGAATATAGACAAACAAAACTGCGGTTTTTTTAATGAATAATTTTGTCTTCGATTTTATTTATTAGCTTAATCCTATTAGAAATTCATTTTGTTCGATGTCATGTCGAATATTTCTATTTGAGTGTAATTATCAATTAATTAACTGTCAGCATGAAGACGTCGAATGATTAGAGAAGTTCTCGGATTAAATGAGCCAAGATTATTCTCCGATGGTATCCAATCTAAAAGTTGATGATAGTTTAATGTCAAATTCGGATCGAGATTTGAGATATCAGCTGCCAGTTTCATGGCGCGCCAAGCTCGTTGTCCTTTGTAACCGATATATTCATTCAAGGGCCAATGATGATTAGGAATTTGATTGGATAAGAGTCGAAGTAATTCTTGATAAGAAGTATCTGACACAAGGGATTGGTTTTCATGGTAGGAAACAAGCTGGGCATCATGAGAAGCATCACGTTGTGCGAAACGAATGGTTTGCGAGAGAATGTTGATGTCGGATGAATCGTAGGCGTTGTTATTTTGGATTGAACTTGAATAGGAATCGGTGAGAAGTATTTCGTCGAAAACAGGCGAAAGAGGTGTTGAATTAGTTGTTTGAATTTGTTGAAGACTATCGTCGATTAGATTCGAGACAAATCGATCGATTTCGATTATATGAACAGCTGAACGCATGATTTCATTTGTATAATCTTCGATTTCATTGAATTTGACAGCTTGAGGCGATGATGACATTTGTTCATCGGTTTTATGTAATATTCGAGTACTAAGAGATGTCTAAGAAAGAAGAAGAAGAAGAATGAAATTCATCGAGATGATGCTATAACAAGTACATTATTGTCTATTGATTTGGAAGTAATTGGAACATTGAATGAACTGCCACGAACAATTTTCATGTCATTTGAGTGAATATTTGGGTTAAATTGACCGGATCGATGCCCACATTGTTGATCAGTATGAATCAATTTCTCGCGAGTATTATATCGATTAGGTAAGAATAACGACGATAGATCGTCAATACAATTGACACGATTCGATTGACGAACGAAATCGTTTGTTGAAGAGAATGCGTCGAAATTAATCGAAGGAAAATATTGCCGAACAAAATCAACAATAGAATTTGTCGACAAATCTGTGCTCTAGATCAACATAAGACAAGCAAGACATACGAGATTAGTATTTAAAAAAAAAGGAGAATATACTTGAATTAACGAACAAAGTCGATCGAATTTAATATAACCAAGAAAAGATGCGATTAGAATCTGAATAGAACGAATGTATATTTTGAATAATGTGAGACCAAATTGGATTTACTACTTTTGTTATCTTTAGTTGATATTTCCAAAGTAAAGGATTATCATAGGGTTCATTTAGTTTTAATTCTTGAATGAATTCCGATTTTTCTTCATCGATCTTATCGAAAATTGAATCAACTATGTCCGTAGATGACAAATAACTGATAGCAAAGAGAATCATCGATGGAGTAACATTCGAGAAAGAAAAAAGATTTTACTTATTGATAAATCTGCGAATAATTCGCTCTCGAAACGTTCCTTTTGGAATCGAAAATAGAATTTCTGCATCTCGAAGGAAGTGAATCAAAAGTTTCGAAATTTCATTTGAAAGATAATCATAAAACGGTGATCCTGCCAATGAATCTGACATCAGTATCCGATAGAATAGTTCCATATTTGCATCGACAGCATAATCCTCAATCGATTGATTTGTCGATGGAATTTGTTGTTTATCTTCGATTTCAGTATTTACATCTTCATGTGTCTCATTCAAATCAAGACTTTCTTCTTCTGATGTTGGAAAATAGACAAATTCTCCGGGATTATAATCGATATACGACAGATTTCCGAGATTATGTTTAACAAAACTTGTTTCATCTGTTATTGGCTTTTGAATGGAAATTGTATCGGGATTTTCTGATGATGAAACGCGATTTAATTCGATGACAGGTTTTCTTTTCGCTCGAACTGACTTCGACAACATCTGATTTCGATATCGAATCAGCCAATAGGACTGTATCTGTCGTATGGCATGAATTGCTTCTTGTAACCATAAGTTCGCACGTTTTCGATGGTTAAGCATTTGTGTAGTTTGTTGCGAAAAATATTTATCTCGGAAACTTTCGAATGATGTATCGATACGTGTCGAGTTTTGATTATTGTTTATCGAACGAATGAGACGAAGAGAATCGAGAGAGAAATTCCAATATTTAATTCCGGTTGTTGTTTGCAGAAACTAATTAAAAATGACGTAGATTTTGTTTTTTCTATTATCATCGATTTCGTACTTGATGAAATTGTTGAACATCGATTACTGTATCGAATAAATCTTCTGTTTGATTTAGTAAAAATGATAGAAGACTTTCGAGGTAGATATCAGAATTAATGTAAGTTTTTAATCGATGATTAACAAGCCATTGTTTGATTTGTTCGTTTGAAAGTCGTGCTGGCGGATCGAAATCAAATTGATGAGTATGTCGATCACAAAGAACACGTTGTCCGAAGATCTGAATAGATATTCGAAATATTTTTCAACTATGAAATCGAATTTCTCTACTGGTAAAGATAGATAGACATTGAAATAATCGATTGATAATGGATGATTTAGAATTTCATCAAGTAAACCGATAGTATTATTATTATTATTTAATAAACGAGATATTTCATCTTTGAATAAGAGAAGATAGGAAGTACAAATTAAGGTGTTTTTTTTTGGTTTTCAATACTTGCTAAATCCTCATCGTTTGAAGAGTCGAAAAGTTTCATTTTTCTTTTGACTTCAAACAATCGATTTCATCGATGGTGTGGATCGCATGGAAAAGAATGATTCGTTTTCTTTCGAAGATGTTTTGGACAGTGGTGATAATGTTTGAGGATTGTATGGAAGTAGACGTGGTGTAACGATAATTGTATTCGAAGGTTGATCAGTTGAGGAATGTAAACAACGTTGTTGAAGGACCCACAAAAGAAATGGACAGATCAATGCAATGAATAGAGAAAAACTGATGATAAACGGTGCGAACCATTGAAGAAATCGACTGACTTCAGCACGATCAGCTGTTGTTGTTGTTGTCGAGTAAGCTAAAATGAATTTTGCAAGATCATTGTGTTTGTTTTGAACGAGAATTACTTACATACGGTGAGAATTTTCAATGGTAAAGATTAGATAACAAATAAATACGAATAAGTAATGTTGCATTGCATGATGAACAAATGAATAATCGCATAGCAACAGAGTTTTCTTTTGTCTTAAATAAAAAAATGTCGTGTGGACAAATTTGTCAGTAAGTTAATTTGAAAAATTGAATTTCAAATCTTAATTCTTTTTATTCGAGAAAATTATGGAAAAAGTACGTATGTAATTATGAACATTGAGAATCAGTTTTGATTCGTATTTTTGAAAGTTATTTGAATAAATATGGCGATTATCGAGAGCGTTTACAACTGATTCAAGAGAACGAGCAGCAATGTTTGAAACAATTTCGATTGCCACCGATTCGAAAACGATCGAAAATAGACAAATATCATGTTGTAGAAAAGAATAAAATCGAACTTGATCAATTAGAGAAAATAATCGAAGCTGAAGTATTTATTCGTCGAAGTAATTAATTGATTTGTTTTCTTTTTGCATAGGATTTTCCAGATAATTTATTTAATTCTTCTTCAATCGACAGTGAACTCGAACGAGACAATAGTCAATTGTTGACTTCGTCATTAAATACAAATACTACGAAACAATCAGTACAAAAATCCGAACAACTGACAAATACACATGATCGAACGATGACTCAACCGAGAAATCCCTATGCACAATTTCTCAAACGTTTTCATCAAACCAAAAAAATCGCTCATCAACCATTGGATTCACAAGTCAAATCATTCATTTGTCTCCATTTTTCTAATATCGAATTCTCGTTCAGATTGATCCACAATTACACGAACATATTCAAAAATTTCTCTTATTTCTTCAATCACTCGATCATCAGCAAACTCCAATTGTACTTGATGAAAATACTTTAGTCAGTCTTTTCTCAATTGATGATCATCTCACATCATCCATGTATGTTCCAACACAGATTCGACAAATCAATAATATTCCACAAACAATCCTCGATTCATTGAAAAATATTTCAATTGAAAATGAAATACTAACAAATAAAACCAGAGCGAATGTGAATAAAGCTTCAGCAAAGACGATTCTTGATGAACAAAAATCGATATTTGCTCAACAAGATGCAGAATTTGTATGATCAGAGATATCATCGACTTTTCTCAAAAAAAGTAAATAAAATTCTATATTATAGAATTCTCGTTTGTCGAATACTTATATCATCAAAGCTTTCAAAGAATATTTACTTCAACGTAATCCTTCTGCTCGATTACCAAATGTCGTTCGTTGATGATCTCAAATAAAATTTCATTTCCTATATTTATTTTTCTCTCAAAACGCAAGAAGTGGTACAGTAATCGTTTGCGATGAATTCGATTGTAGAGCAAATTGCCATCGTGCATGACTATGTATTTCATGAATACCGTGAATATGTAAACGAAGATGACAATTCAGATGTTCATCATTGGTCGATAATATTAATGATCGAGCTGGAAGATTTAAATCTTGATCAACACGAAACGATGTTGTTGATATTGGAATAGAAAATGCTGATGTATTAATCCATTGATGTTTTTGATAGATGCTCGATGTTTGACCACTGAAATGAGCGACGGCTGTTTGAGAGAGATTGACATGCAATTGATTGATTTGTTGAATACGTATTTGAAGAAGATTTTGTTCTTTTAAATACGTATTCGTTAGGATTAATTCACCGAGATATTCAGATCGAACTTGTGGATCTTGAATGAGAGATTCGGAGAAAGTTTTAGGTGTTTGATCCAATTTAACGAATACATGACCAAGAGTTTGCCGAATACGTGTAGTCGAATCGACGGTGTAAGCAGTTATACGTAATGTTCGATTGGATAAATCAGTTGATTTGATCTAAAAACGAACGTTTTTTCGTTTGGAAAAGAGAAAATCGAAAATACAAAATGGATTTACAGGAAATTGAAATAATTCGTTAAATAGTCCCGTGTTCGATGAACGTGTTTGTTGTTGTTCATCATCATTTGGAAGTAGATACAGAATGAGAAAAATTGCTTGTGAATTTTTTACTAAAAATCAAATTTTGTTTCATTTTGTCTTTAGAAAATAAATTGTTTACTAGGAAAATAATCTTGTAATTGATTGATGTGAATGAATAAAATTTCGATTGTATTTTCATATCGAATGTCAAATGTAAGACAAGGATTTTTTGATATCGGTGGAGCAGTGTATGGACTAGGAAAACGAGTATTAGCACTAAGAGATGATCGAGTTGTTCTGAGCGGAGGAGGATCGGTGGATGTTTGCGAATAAGAACGAGGTCGATAGGATTGAATTGGTTTTTCGAAATCTCCTAGACATGAAGTTGATGTTCGTCTAGAGTATATATGTATTCGCCTTGAAAGTTAGATTTATTGAATAGACATACCGAGAGATGGACGCAGAATTTGTTATTGATGATGTTTCCCAAGAATGATTTCGTTTAGATTTTTTATGTATTGATATGTAGACAATCAGAAAAATGACGAGAGACGAGAAGAAGGTTAGGGATGCAGCAAGTATACTTAAGGTCACAAAATCTAATTTGAATGGTAAATGATAAAACAAAGAAATTCATGTTCACATACCCAACATGTTGCAGTCAATTGATAGTCTCCACCTACTAGCACTTACTCGGAGTGAAAAAGAAACGCAGCTGAATTAGCAATTAAAGAACGAAAGTGTCAGCTGCGTTTAATATGCTTTTTTATTCGCAGAAGAAGAAATTAATCCGCGTTTTCGTATCATTTATCTTATTTTATCAATTATTTTTTTTAAAAGCAAATAGTTTTATTTCAGTTGATACTTTTGAAATATCTATACATAGAAAAGAGCGATTAGCCGAAGTATTATTATGTATGACGAAAACCAAGTACAATCACGGGTTGTTTTAGTGGACAACGGTTGCCTGGGCAAGGCGAACGCGGTGGTTTTCTTTTTTGGTGATTGCTGGGAGCATGTAATGCATTTCGATCTTTCTGTGCTGGTGTTGGTGGTTTTCCTGCGAAGAAATTGTCCATTTTCTTTTGAACTTCTATAAAATGCATTTGAGTATTCGAACCCATTCCAGTCATACCAACAACAGGTTGACGATCGACTTTACCAGACGGTTTTTTTGCTTGGTCGTTCTGAGAAGCCATGTGTCTTCTTATTATTATTGCCTTTTTTCTACTATACACATATTTCGATTTGTGTCTAAGGTTTAAATAAGTAGACACTTCCTTGCTATTTGGAAATTATTGATCCGTAACATCGTGAGTAATTTATTTTTCTTTTCTGTTCTTGTGAAATCATACAAATATTTTTCGAATAATTGCTCATTTTTTTCTATCATAAGAAAAAAGATAAAACGAAACGATATGTTTTCGAAGTCAATTAAAAAATAGTTAATTGAGATTGCGAATGGGACGTTGTTGTTTTTTTTCATGTTTAACATCAATAAGTAAAAACTAAAATAAAACGTATGAACTTTTTCGTACTACAAGAAAAATAATGAAGATAAGAAAAAATTGAAACTTTTCTACTTAAGTATCAGTAGATGCTGTCGCGTGTTCCAATGATAAAAACACGTGTCTATAACAATAGAAAGGTTTAACAAGTAAAAAAGTTCTCTCGTTCGTAATATCTTCAAATTGAAGTGACATGAAGTGCATCACAAAACTCTACATATATAAGTAAATGATATTTTTCATGTTTTGTTATAAACAAATTAAGCTCTCAAATAAAACATAATAATTATGTCATCATTTACAACTACAAGTCAATTTATTTTTATTTCGTGTTTATTGAATCTTGCTGCTGCAGATTCTGTTGTATATGGTTATTCATTTGGTGGTGCCGCTGGTCTTGTAAGCATTTGTGTTTGAATTTTCTTTTGAATTGACATTCGAACTCGTTTAGATCATACTAATTCTCGATATAATCGCTATTATCGATATTCTTAGATCATCTCGTCCAGTTCTCCGTAAATTACTTTGGGTACTACTCATTTTATTCTTTCCTATTGGAGGTATAAACTCAATTTTTACTTTTGATTTCTCTAATTCACTCTATTTAGGTTTGATTATATGGTGTCTTTTTGGACGAAAAACAACAGATGTTGTGTAAAGAATGTTTTTATTTAATGTTAAAATAAATGAACATGAAAATCGCAAATCTTCTCTTGCTATCTTGTCTTGTTTATTTACGAAAATTTTTGTCAAAATATCTACACACATATAGTAAAAAAAAGAAGAGGACACATACACACCATAAATCTCCACTGTTAATCATCCTAGGTTTAGAAAATCGCACTTTGATAGGCAATTAAATATTCTGGTAGAACTTGGGCATCTTCATAGGTAACAAATACTTCGGGCGAATCTTTATTATCAACTAAAGAATCGTAACCTTGCGGACATGTTTTCATGGAAGCATCGCCACGTTTATATCGACCAACGAGAACTCTGCATACGAATAAAAATCGAACTGGTGCTTGAACGGGCGTTTGATGAAGAAGAATTGAAGTCGGTTGAGTATTTTGAGCTAATAATGTTGCTGTACGATCGATATCAATGGCTTTACAATAGAAATGGCAGCCGTGACCGTAAGCAGAAACTAGATGATGAACGAGAAATGTTGATGAGAAGAAATAAAAAGTTTATTTACAAGCTGAATCAGTATGAGATCGATTGAATCCTTGAGCACACATATCGTCGATGAGATTGACCTGAGCTAGACGATAGAGAACTCGTTCGTCGCAACGAGATTTGGCTACGAGATTGTCTCGATAAGCCACGTATTGTTGGTACATACGAGGATTTTGAACACGATAAATCTAAATTCAACTCGATGATACACAAAAAAACAAAGTCAAAACACTGACTTCCATGAGCCAACCTTCCGGCAACATATGCGGATATTTCAATAGTTTCTTGATTTCTTCATTGTTTTCTAATAACGAAAAATTCGAGATTGTTTTTTTTCTTTTTCAATCGACTTACTCCATTTCGATGGATCTTCACGTTTACCGACAAGAATTCGATCCCATGGTTTATCCATCGGTGTCCATTCGATTGGCAGTTGTATTGCTTGAGGATCTAAAAACAAAATTCAATTATCAACAATGAATTAACCATTATTTTTCTCTTTACTTTTCAAAGCACGTCGTTCAATTCGAACTAAAATCGGTGTTGGTGAATTCGAAATAATCTCAACCATTTTATCAAGATCAAATGCATGAATTTGATTCGTTTGATCTTTGATCTGTACCTGAACAGGCAGGCATTCATAAAGGTTATTATTTTGTGTTTTCAATTCAAAATTCTTACTAATCCTTTTTGTTTTCTCTCGAAACATGTTTCTAATTGTCGTTTGATTGTATCACTATATGGCGTCGGTTCATTCGAATGCGGACTATAGAAAACCCATTGAGTCGAACTTTGATTCTGATCGAACGTTCGTCGTGAAGCCGAGAGACATAACTCTTGAATACGATTTTCAATCGAAATAAAATCACCCTCAAGACCTTCTAATTCGATTTGATTGTTATTTTGATCGATTGTAAACGAAATATTCGATGTTTGACAAAGAATTTCAAGAGATTTAATCTAAATGAATCAATTAAATTTAACAAAAATGAATAATAAACATCGTACATTGTCGTCGTTGAACAAATGAATTTCATTATTTGAAATTTTCTTTCTCGAATATTTCTGTTCTTCGAATTCTTTGAGAAGTTTATCGGCTTTTTCAGTATTTTGATTCGATCGGCCGAGAATTTTCAAGTCAATTAAATCACCATGATTTTCAATTGTAATTATACAATTTGTCAAATCTACAAACAAACAAACAAACAAACAAATATTCGAATCAATTTCAAGAAATACTATTATTCGATTTACTAGCTATGCGTTGAATTTCATCGGTTTTCGGATAATATCGACTGAGAATCGGAGATTTAACTGGATGAATGATTGTTGCAAATTGACTGAAGAATTTCTCGAGACGAGTTTTAACCAGTTCGAATTTTTCTTGAAAACATTGAAAAAGTAGAACACGTCGATGATGACGATAGATAAAACGTAGTTCAGCATCGTGAAATGTCTCGAGATTTTCCATTTCAGTAAAATCCTTTCGAAACAACGCATAGATTCCACTTGGCTAAACAAGAGAATGTCAAATAAAATAATTTCAACAAAACTCGAATTTCACACCTGTTCACTTTCGACAACATCGGTTTCGTATCGGTTAGCATCGAGAAATCTCGTGATCAAAATTTGAATTTGTTGTACATGAGCATGTAAACCATAGACTTGAATGATATTGTTAATTTTTCGTATTAATAAAGTTTTATTTGCATCTTTATGTTTGACTAGATTGGCATAGAAATCTTTCCAACGTTTGGTTGTTAATAAATCCGTTGAAAGTGCAATAGCGATGTATGTAAAGCGTGTGGTTAACAATTGTAAAATCCGTTGTCGAATGTTTTCATTGAGTTCTTGAGTTGTTTGTTTCTCGGCTGGAAAATCGAGATAAGTGACTCGAAATTGTTTGTTCGATTGTCGACAGTAGAGACATTGTTGTTGATTGAATTGTTGTTTGATTTGATAGTCGAGAAGACGAGCCGTCGAACGAAAGATTCGATCGTATTTCGCGTTCAAATCGAGTTTAATCTGAGCAGTTGATTGCTGCATACGAATGATATTTGTCACGGTTGTTTGAGGAAAACTATTGTAGTCAATGGAAATCGTTCGTTTGTTGTTCGAGAGTGTTTGAAGATAGTTGAGACATTGTTGAACATTGATTTTATTGTTGCCATCGATGTTAATGACGTATGTTGAGGGATTGAAACGAATGTTAATCGATGAGAATGAACGACGAAGACGAAGACGAAATGTTTCGCAAAGTTTAGGATTCCGAATGAAACCACGACAATCGAGAGGAATGATTAAAGAATTACTGTCGGTTATTGGCGTTGACGGTTGAGAGAGAATCGGAACGGTTGAATTCGATGTTTGTGTTTGTTCGGCTTTTGTTGGTTGTTGTTGTTGTTGTTTTTTCTTTTTCGTCTTCTTCGGAACTAAAACCGGTTTACCACCGGCAACGATATTATGCCAATCGTCATGTTCGCCTGTATCTTGTTCATTTTCTTCATTGTGATCTTCTCCAGCAACGACAATGCACGGTTTAAATTCATTATCCAAATAGACATGTGGCAAACGTTGAACATTGATATGATTCTGATCGAAATCATGATCGTTTAGTACGTGCATTGTATTTTCATCGTCATCGTCTTCGATCGATTCGGGTGTTGCTTCGGGTTTGTCTGTTTGAATTGCAGTGCCGTCTTGTTGAACAGATTTTTTCTTTCGATTGCGTTTATTTCGTTTTTTCTTGTTCGTTGATTTGTTTTCATTTGTATTCGATAGATCGGGCTCGAATGTTGGCGACAGTGCTTCGTCTCGTTGTTTCAATTCCAAACGTTTCTTTTGATTAGTCGTCTTTTTCAGTGACGCAAGCAATCGATATTTATCGGGATTTCGTTGTTTTTCAACGCGAAATTGCGTATAATCGAGAAAAGCCAATGCAAATCGACGATTTTTGATTGTCACCATAAAATCATCGCCATACAAAAGCGAATGTGGAGCGTCAAGTGTGTTCATCGATGCACTTGCCGCTTCCATTTCAGACAAAGACGACATCAAATTTTTCGCAGCATTACGAAGAAATTCCATGTCGCCATTGTTATCAACGAATTCATCGAGTAATAACTCGTCATTATCGAAATTCGATGGTAAATCACTAAAATCATCATCACTTAACGTCATTTCGTTTTCGTCAGTATCGATTTCGACCGATGATTTTCTTTCCGACAAAGTTTCGACAACAGCCGAACCTTCATCGACTACAATTTCCTCTTCCTCTTCTTCTTCTTCTTCTTCGTCTTCCTCTTCTTCGGTTTTGTTCGGCTCGGATGTTGAATCGATTTGTTCGATAACAGGCTCAGAGGGCGTAGGTACTTCGACTTCATCTGTTCGAGGTTTGGATTGAAATTCGATCTGACGTGTCTTAAGATATGCATCTAATTGTCCTTGAGAAGATAATTCAAGATAAATCGGTGTGAATTTAATCGAATTTTCGAATGATTGTTCCATTGAATTGCTTAGATCTATTTACAAGAAAAAAAACAACGAAATTTTCAATTGAATCTTCGATTTTACCGTTCGGTGAGTAGAAATGAACGATTGCACAAGATGAATATGTTCGAAGATGAAATAGATCTTGATTAGGAAAGAATTGTCTAATCTCATCCTCGGAATAATCATCGTTGTATTCGATTAATAAGATTTCAGGATGATATAGTTGAAGACATTTTATTGGTAAATGTTGGTAATCAGGATGTGTGCGAATATTTGATGAAATTTTCGAAAAATCTAAACGAAATTTTGTTTCGATCTGTTCAAGTTCGATTTGTTGTTCATACCAATATCTTCATTATATTCGACAATAATTGTCTTTTGATCGTTGAAATAATAGTCAAAATGTTTTTGTTGATAAGGTGTTGAGATTGTTTCGATATAGAACGGAATTTGATTGCTATCAATGGACAAATTCGACAAACAAATATGTCGTAAATCGATCATTCGATGGCAAAGACGAGGTGTGAATGTAAACGATTGAAAATTGACAGGACCATGTTGAACAACTCGATCAACGACTAGAGCAAAATTCACGATTCGAATCGATCTCGTTCGTTTTTCGACTTACTATCTGAACATTGATAGAATATCTGCGCGATACCTAATTGCTGATAGACTGTATGCGTACGTATAGGTCCTCCGCCTGATTTGCCTTGATTGCTAAAGACGACCTCGATAAAATGTGATTGAATGTCTTTCTGTGGTTTCCAACAAACGTGAACGCCTTTCTCAGCTAAAAACAAACCGACTGGGTAAAAAAAACGCGACACGTTGTTTAGAAAGAATAAACGTACGAGTCTGCGGAGTGATTTGCTGTTGAATGGGGAAAATTTTTGTCGAAAAATTTCCTCGATTGACTGTTTTCCAAGATGCATTGCCATTGATCTGAGGAGTTGCTGTTAGTTTCCAAATAGTTGCTGCTGCTGATGTTGATGAAGTTATTTGTTGTGTTCGTGTCGATGATTGATTCGTTGAATTATAACCTAATAAATGTCTCTGAAAAATCGATCATTTCAATTGAAATCAACCAGGAAATTCACGAGAAATTACTTTCGATTGACAATAAACTCGAAAAGCTTTTGTCAATGCGTCTAAATCAAGATGAACAAGTGTTCCAAGAATTTTCTCATGAGTTCTTTCGTTTAATTGATGTGGATATGGGCAATTCATCGATCGTCGACATAAATTCGTTGAAAAATAATCATAACAAACATGTAAATTCGAACATAATTCGCCATTGATCTGACAATGATTTCGACAGATTTCAAACTAAGAAAAGAAGAAGAAAAAAACTTCGTAACACTTGTTTTAACTCAACTCACTGGCATAAAGAATTCAATTCGATTTTTATCCCGACTTATTTTAAATATTTCCATGTAATTTTTCACACTCGCAAGTACATATTTCGTATTGGTACATAGACGTTTTTCAAGGCAATATTCACATAGATTCGCTACTTCGAATAAACATGTTTGCTGCTCGAAACATAAACGTAGAATTGTATTAACAATATCGATATCCATGAAGGAAATTCGTGTTGTTTTTTTTTGAATCTATAAACTCGAATGAGAAATAAATGTCTTTTAGAAAACTTTTTACTGTTCTGTTCTGTTGTTCAGTTTATTTAAAGCTGGATTTTAACCAATACGATTTCATTCGTTATAAATGTCGCTACTAAACAACGAAATCTTTCTTTTTCGTTTTATTTCATTTCTTATCAGTCAGTTACTACATTCGTTCTATATGACTTCATCGAATCGTCGTCTTAAATTAATCATCGATACTGATCCGGGTATCGATGATTGTCATGCAATTCTGATGGCACTTTCTCATCCAAATGTTCAAATTATTGGCGTAACGATCGTTTCGGGAAATACATCATTAGAAAAAGGCTTGATAAATATTCATTATCTACTGCATACGTTAAATAGAACTGATATTCCGGTGTTTCGTGGAGCTGATCGAGCTCTTACCGGTAAACAGAAGTACGCAGCACATGTGCACGGTGAAGACGGTTTTGGTAATGCAACGAAAGGCAAAGAAATCGTATTGGATTTATTAAGTGATGAGCCTGCAAGTATGGCACTTGTACGTTTAGCAAAAGAACATCATGGAGAATTAGTCATTGCCGCTATTGGACCTTTGACGAATTTATTTCTTGCTCAACGACTTGATCCAAATTTTAGTCAACATTTGAAGAGTTTATATATTATGGGTGGCAATTGTACAGTTCCTCGATTTGATACATTATCAAGTAAAATTCTTTGAGAATATTTTCATGACTCTTGTCTTGTTTCGATTCAGTTGGAATTGAATTTAATTTTGCCTGTGATCCGCTGGCTGCTTCGCGTGTTTTAGAAGAATTTCAAACCGTAATTCGTATTGTTACATTTGAAATGACATGCATGTGTACACTTCCATTTGAACTCTTCGAAAACGAACTATTCAAATCAACGACAGTTCAAGGCCGTTTTTTTACAGAAGTCTCTCGATTTCTTTTCGATTTTTGCAAACAACATGAAAACAATCCCGAATTATATGTTGGTTTCAATTCGTGTGATGCCGTTTGCATGGCTTGTATTTTAGATGAATCGATTATTGAAGAAACAAAACGTGTCTACGCTTGTGTTGAACCATTTGGTCAATTAGCATCTGGACATATGATATCTGATTGGTATGATCATTTTAAACGTCAACCTAATGTCGAAATTATCGTCAATATAAATAAAGACAAATTCGAACAACTTTTTCGTTTGTGTGTTAAGGAGTGAATGTGAAAAATAAAAACAAAAAAGAACGAAATTATATATCGACATTGCTTGTTTATCAATAGATAAATATTGAACAGGAAATAAATCACAAGTAGTTGTTAAAAACGAAAGAAAGAAAGAAAATCTGACAAGAAAAAGTTATCAAAAATTAGTTCAAGTGTGTATAGCGAGAAACGAAGGGGAATGGATTTTAATTTGACGTTGTTTTTTTTTTAATTGTAACAATGAAAAAAAAATTATTCGAGTGATGTCAGCAGAGATTTGAAATTTCATAATGTTATTTTAATGACTTCTTTATTAAGAATATAAGTGACCTATTCAAATGCAAAAATTCATTTATCTTTTCCTATTGTTTTTTCTCATCATCATCGTATTTCTTCTTTTTCGTTCTCTCTCCTTCTCTCTCTCTTGTTTATTCTATCCAACCAAATAGATCGACCACTACCAACCATCATCATAATCATCTGCCCTTCGTCAGCTTATACTTGATTCGTATGTATATACACATGCACATATATATAGAACTGTCCGGCGTTCATTCGAGAGAGAAAAATAGACAGGACACACGAGCAATACTGACGGGTTGATTTTTTTTAGTTTGCCCTCTGTTCTGTCGAAGTTCGATGTTATTGAATAAACGAATATTGTTTTTTTATTTTCTAGAATCGGATGTTGCCATTACATCTATTCGTGCTCGTATTATTCATTAATTCCATTCAATCCAATGATCTATTCTCGAATCTAGCTAATTCGCCATCAGCTAGTAGCAGTTCACTGAATCAATGCGTTGAAATCGGCAAAGCACGTCCATGTGCAGCCATGCCATGGAATATGACCATATTTCCTAATCTTCTTGGACATACTCGTGCAGAAGGTATTTGTGTTTTTGCTTTAAATCAATTTCATTCTTAATCAACAAATCTATTGTCTAGATGCGGATTATGAATTAGCACTCTATGTTCCATTGTTTAATATCGAATGTTCAAAATCATTGAAATATTTTCTATGCAGTGTTTACACACCGATATGTTCACCGTTGCCAACATGTAAGACTAGGAGTTTATTGATTAAGTTGAAATCGATTGTTTTTGGTTTTGTTGTCTAGTGAGTGCAGTGAAACCTTGCCGACATTTATGTGAAGAGGCTCGTCGTGGTTGTGAATCTGTAATAAAACAATTCGGTTATTCGTGGTCGAATCAACTTCAATGTTCACAATATCCAACCGAACAGCCATGTTTCGAAGCACCTCAAGATCAAAATACAGCTATAATCTCATCGAAATACAAATACAATACGAATCCAACATGTTCAGAAGAATTTCGTATCGTTAACATCGATGCTAAATATAAATTAGACGATGATTACCAATGCGGTATGCCATGTAATCGTAGTTTATTCTCCAATGAGCAAATCGATTTCGTTCGACATTATATGGGCGTACTTTCGATAACTTGTCTTCTATCGACATTATTCACAATTGTAACTTATTCAATTGATTTAGCACGTTTTCGTTATCCTGAACGGCCAGTTCTATTTCTTTCGATATGTTATTTTATTGTTGCATGTGCATATGTCGGTGGTTTTGTTGATTATTTCTATGGTTCGACTATTGTCTGTAATTCAGAAGATTTATCATTCGATCGTCGAACACGATTTCTTGTTCAAGGTACACATAAACAATTATGTGTATTAACATTCTTATTGATCTATTATTTTGGCATGGCATCGATGATTTGGTGGGTTATTTTAACATTGACATGGTTTTTAGCTGCTGGTCTTAAATGGGGTCATGAAGCCATCGAATCACAATCGATCTATTTTCATCTTGCTTCATGGGGCATACCGGCTTGTTTGAGTGTTGCATTGATAAGTAAACGTTCGATTGATGGAGATTATCTAACAGGTGTTTGTTATACGGGTTTAACGGAGCCGAATGTTCAACGTGGCTTTCTTCTTGTTCCAATATGTATTTTTTTATTAGTCGGTTTAGCATTTCTTTTATGTGGTTTTATATCTGTATTTAAAATTCGTACAGTTATGAAACATGAAGGTACAAAAACAGACAAATTAGAACGTTTTATGGTTCGAATAGGCACATTTAGTGTCGTTTATGTTGTTCCACAGTTCATATTGATTATTTGTTTGTTTTATGAACAAAAAAATTATTTCAACTGGTTACAAACATGGAAATCGGAAAATAAATATTATTTAGCAGCAAATCAATCGGTTAATCAAGAACGAATGCGGCCACGTTACGAAATATTTATTATCAAATATACATGCATGTTAGCTATCGGTGTTATATCAGCTTGCTGGGTTTTAAATAGCAAAACGATTCATTCTTGGAGAAAATTCTTCTCTCGACGACGACGAAATTCGGATTCTGAACTTTTGTAAGAATTTTTCTTTTCTATTCTCTTTGTTTTCGTGTATTAAATATGAAATGTTTCTTTTTTTCTTTCTTACTCTCTCTCTCATTTTTTTTCTTGTTCAATTAATATGAAAAGCAAATAAATCTAATCATTTTTTTTTGTCTTAACATGCAATCGAGAAGTAGTATTTTCATATTCTTGCAATTTGTTTGTCTCGTTCAGCAAATTCAAACTCAACCATCATCATGTGTTACTTGTATCAATTGTCAAGATGTTTACGATGGTTCGGATACGAATTCATCGTGTTCAAATGCAGATAGTTGTCAAAAACTACGCATACAACTACCAGGAACAATAATGGTTGCGAAATCATGTGCAAAAACTTGCGAAGAAAAAGCGATTCTAGTTGGTTTCTTTCGAATCGAGGTTAATTGTTGCACGACAACGAATTGTAATCGAAGCAAACGAACAATTTTCGGAAATATTTATAACAATTTCTTTATTTTGATTTGTTTTTTAATTTTACAAAATATTCTCTGAATACATTAAAAGAGAATGAGAGAGAAAAATAACGGTCTGACTTAGAAAAAATACTAATAAATAAAATAACAAAATTCGTGTTTATAATGAAAAAACAAAACAGTTTTAAACTGAAGATAACTGCGTGAGCGAACGTTGAAAGACAAAATCACCGGGAAATAATTTTTGCAGAGAAGGAGTCATTAGTTTACACATATCACGAATAACTGTTTCGGATGCACTTGTGACTTCTCGTATATCTAAAGCGACAAATAAAATGTTGATTATTCGAGTTAAAAGAAAAGAAAAACGGTTTTTATTTTACGTTTTTTGGTTATCTGTTCACCACTGGCTTGACAAGCGAGAAAAATGACAGCACTAGCGATTGAAGTTGGCTTTCGTCCTTCGAGATCGCAGAATTTATCGACATTATCGGCAATATGAAGAGCTGTCTTTTGAACAAGTCTTGGATTATTAAGATTCAATTGATTGCAGAATCGTGGCTACAAAGACAAAAACCCAAGATTATTCCAAGTTTACATTTGGAAAATAAACTTACAATAATATCTTTCATTGTGACTCGTGGACCTACGTTTGGTTCCAATGTATGCTGTTTCATTTCAGTAAAACATCGACCGAAATCAACCGGATTTACATATGTTAAATCACAAATTTCTATTCAAAAAAAAAACCAAAAGATAATTTTTCGAGAAACGAAATGTTTTTTGTTTCTTACCTTGAATCGTTCGACCCGAGCCTTCTTTTCGACAACCGATATAAATGCATACGGCTATGATCGTATTTCGTGCTCGTCCACGAAAGAACTTATTTTCATAGCATTCTTTGAAAACTAAAAATGCTCGATCGATAACTTTTTTCGTTAGATTCACTCGTGAACAGATTTGACGTATTTCTTGGTATCCTTCGCGTAGAGCTCGATCAGTAGTTGAGCTCTAGTCACACAATACAGACAATTTATATTTTTTTCCTAGAGAAGAGAAATATTACTTGTCCTTGAGGTTTTTGTCGACCGTTGAGAGCAGATTTCGGACTGAATGTGGTCGATGTGTCAAGATTCACCTGATCAAATAGAAGATTTTGAGCAGCACCAACACGTCCCACTGCTTTGCCAGTATCATCATCGGCGAAAGTACGCCATTCACTACTAACATCGATCAATCTAAAGTTAAAAACATAGTTATTCTTTTATTCAATTGTTCAATATTTCGAACCTTTCAGCAACAACGAGCCCACATTGCGAACAAATCATGTCACCGGCTCGTGAATCTTCCAGTAATTCTGCATCTGCATGAAATCGACAAGCTAATTTCTGCATATATCTATTCAAACGAACATGAAGTTTATTTGATTTAAGCAGATTTTACCGAGCCATAATTGTTTTGACTTAAAATAATTTATCTAGAATAAAAAAAGAAAACAATGTGTTAAATTTACATTAATTTCTGTTTTTATTTTTCGAAAAAAAAGTCTAGGCGTTTATTTTTAATCTATTTTTCTGAAAAAAAATATACAAACAAAAATTAAACATCATCAATAACAAAGAGAAAGAGAGAAGAGAAAAAAAAAACCAATGTTCGTTTTGTGTTTCGAATGATTGAATAAATAAAGTAATCAAATCATGTTTTTTTCATTTATACATTTCTGAACCGGCTAGTCTACAAAAATCGATCATAAAAGAGAGAAGAAGGAAGTAAATAATCCTTGTTTTAAGTAAACATATTTCGATTGGGAACGTAATCACGACGATTCGTATTATTATGTCCTCCACGTCGAAAACCACGGCCTCTATGATTGCCACGAGTGTTATGCATTGAATAACGATCGGTATTGTGTTGATTGTTCTTGAATCGTGGTGATTGTTGGCCTACAGAAGGAGAAGAAAAACGAGGTGACGACATAGGATTATTTGCTATTGTTGTTGTTGTTGTTGTTGGAACAGGATTTGAATTGATCGATAGTGGAAATGTTGGATTATCTAAAGAGAATGAATAAGAAAAAAAAACATCGAATTGAAAACAAAAGATGACTTACTGAAGGTAGCCGGTGGTGGTAGTGCTAAACCGAAGGCAAAAGTTTGAGCTAATAGTTGATTAAGTACAAGAGGATTTGGTGCTGTTGGCAGAGCAAAATTCAATGGAAGAGTGGACACAGGATTGATAATTGGATTTGCCGGTGGTGTTACAAGTGAATTCAGTTGAATTTTATCGAGTAGAGCATCGATTTTTGTACTAGTCGCTGAATCGATGCCATTCGGTCGTGTAAGATTCAAAATAGCCGAAACAAGATTCGGTGTTGATGATAGTACTGAACTTGTCGAAGTTAAAGGAGTTGTTTGACTCATTGATGTATTTACTGTTGTTGTTGGTAAACTATTTGTTATTGTTGTTGTCGATACATTGACTTGAGCTTGAGCAAGAATTTTAGCGACTTCAGGCGAAAGTTTCTCTAATGATAACGATGAAAGACCAGGTGCAGCAATCGGTGCTGGAGTTGTTGTTGTTGTTGTTGGATTCTCAGTTACAGATGAAACTTCATTTGGTGTCTTTTTTGCATTTACCTATGCAGAAAGAACAAAAAAATAACGTCAGTCATAGTTTAATTATCAAAAAATGAGAATAAAAACAAAATAAAAAAATATCCAATGGTAATCTTCTTCTTCTTCTCAAACGTAACTCCTACGTATTTCTTTAGAGAAAAATCAAAAGCCTGATCATCGCTCCATTTCAAACACCGTCTTCAATTGAACTCCAATGTCAATTGACGGTTGAAATGTGGATATATTGTGCGATGTTCATGAATTTGATCTTTATCGAAACAAATCCAGTAAAAACAAAAGGCACGTCACTAGATGCGATCATTCCGCATAATTTCTCTCGTTTTTTCACTCAGAAAATGTCAAATTGCATTGTTTGTTCAACGAACAAAGAATTTATTTTTTTGTTTATCAACAGTAATCTTTCATTGAAGACATCATTATCATATGGACAAATTTTATTTGTTTGCATTCGTTGGTTTCTTACATCGTCAAATGGAATTAATTTTGCATCATTCAAACTAGAATTTCCATTGAGTTCGCAATCAGGTTCACCTGGAGTATCGGGTAGAAATGAACGAAAGGAAAATGCTTGTAAAACAGTTCTTTCGCGTTCTTCTTGCGCAAAACGTTCTTGAGATTTCACTGTCGGAATGTTGATTGTATCAGGCAATAAAATAGGTATTAAACGAGGTAAAGGAGGTAGATTTAGTCGTTCATCTAGTTTGTTTTCGTTCGAATCTTGTAAACCTTGACGGTTACGAAGATCACGTTCCATTAATTGCTCGATTTGCGCTAGAGATCTATTAGCGGCACATTGCCGAGCAAATGCATGCATATCAACCTTTTCCGAAACATCTATTTCAAAAATCGAAGTATGAACAAGAGCTTGGTCTTTTTCGTCAGCCCAAATAACTTTTTTTTTATTGACTTTTTTAACACCTGGTTCACTTAAATTACTTTTAAGAACTAAATCTAAACAAAAACAAAACAAAAGATTGGTTATTTAATAAGATCAATCAAATCAAATACCTTTACTGTTATCATTCGTTTTTGGACTTGGAACTGGTGAGTTGTCGTTGGCTGATTTCGGTGAAGTATTCTAAAAAAAATTCAAAATAGAATAAATTTCATCGAACAACAAATCTTATCTTACTCTGTTGGTTTCATTCGGAAGAATTCGCATATCGACATCGCCGGCATAGTTGACTGGACTTTCGGTGGATTTCAATCGTTTATGTTCTTGATATTGACTTATGGAAAATTTTCGTTTGCCTTGTTGATTATTGCTATCAGTATTTGTTTGCTGTGTTGGTGAACAATTTGATGTCTCATTATCATTGGGCCTGAAAAACACAATACATGTATTCGATCGACAAATTTCGATAATCAAGTTATTGTTTTTTTTTGCTGATGCTTTCATGTCATCATCATTCTCAACGAAAACCTACCTTGTAACTTTAGGAATACGAAATGTTGTTGATTTCGTTTGATTATTGACTTTCTCTGTATCAGTTTTTGTTTGTACGGGAGTCGATATCATTGTCTCAGTGGTTTTCTTTGCTATTGCTAAACTAACGTTTTCTTCGACTTTTCGTTTAAAATTATTCAAAGTTTTGAAATTCTGATTTGTTGATGTAATCGGTACGTTTGTCAATGGAGCAGGCGTAACCATAATCCTACTATTTCAAACAAAGTTTGTCAGTAGTTTTGTTATTTTTTCTTTTCTAGATCTCCTTTTTTTAACAAACAAAAATCGGCCTTTCTAATTCTTTTATTCGTTTTCAAAGTCTTTTTTTTATTAATATCAGAATAATTTTGTTGAAAGATCAGGAAGCACTAAAACAACAAAGAGAAAACAATTATTTACTAAATGATATTTTTCAAGAAAATCTTTTCATACGAAATAAATAAATAAATAAACAGCCAAAAACTGGAACGGACACTGATCAATTAATAGTTTTCTTTTTAGATATCTACAACGAGAGAATAGATGGTTGTTATTGACGTCAATCGTGAGAAAAGCTTTGTTTTAATACGCCTTTTTTTGTTTGTTGAGAGAACTTGACACTTTTAAACAGTATCTATGCAAACGAAGAGTAACGTTCGTTTTTCTTTTCGAATCTTTGTGCACACGTAATAGATTTTAGTCAATTTTCGTCTCTTTTTTAACAATCAAATAAACAGTATCTCGACGTTCGAGAAAACTCATGAAAAGAATAGTTCTCTTGTATTATTTATATGAGTCTTTATGACTAAGTGGGTCTTTCACAAGTGCTATGACTCAATATGACGTCATAAGTTCTTTTTGTATCTGATGCAATTTTTTAGATTGCGAAAAAAAGATATTTAGTTGCGAAATTACACGATGAGCGAATAGTTTCGATGGATTTGATCTGTTTTTTTCTTGACGTTAAAACCTAAAATAAAAAACAGGAACATTCTTTTTTTTTGAACTTAAGAATTTTCTTATAAATAAATCTCATTACTAAAACAGATTTGTCGAAAAAAAAACGAAGATTTTTTAAAACCTTGCACTCTCATAAACAAAAGAAAAAAACAAAACAGCAACCGATACTCACCTCTCATCCTTCACAAATAAAAACATACATCATCAACTGACTGACTGAAGTATTGTTGTGTCATTGGATACTTTCCCAATGACGTGTTTATTTATAATTAAATATTTGAAAACGACAATCATTCTTTCTCTTTTCGAAAAAGAAAACAAATTTTTATTCTCGATCATAGTTTTTGCTCAGTTACATATTCAGTCTTAACAAACTGCATAGGAATGCTACATACTTATCTGACTCATCATCATACATCATCGACCAATCATCGACTAGCAAAGTCTATTTATATACACTTGTCAAAAAAAACGACATAAGACGGCTTTAAACATTCGCTTTTTTTATTATCACTTAAGTGCATCAGTTGATCACGAGTATATTTTCTTTCGAAGTTTGTCTACTAGTAATTGTATTTAATTAATCGTCAAATAGATTTATTTTCGAGGTAATTTTATGCATAAATGATTTTTCTCTCTCTCTCTCTCTCTCTCTTGCGATATTTTAAGACGAGAAAAACAATGTATGTGCATCTACTCTTTTTTTTTCTCTCTCTCTCTCTCTCTCTCGCGTGGCATTACATTCCTTGTCAGTTGCTCTCACCTTCGTATTTTATTTTCATGCATGCTGTCTTCTGCATTATATTAACTGATTAGCACTTCAGTCCGTCTCTCTCCTTCTTTCTTTTTCTTCTTTCGGTCGAGTGTGAATGCATTCTGGCGTATGTCACTCGACAAGAATAATCATCAAGAGAAACATAACTTATGTCAACAATTCATCAAAATGAACGTTCACAGCATCCCATTTATAGATCTAATCGTATTATGTTTAAGATAGAATTTTCACAGTTCAATTTCATTACACCTTTAGAATATATGAATAAACGTCTGCAGACGAATATAATACGCACTTTTGTTCTGCTTCTCATGGGTCAATCAGAATAGGGCGGGAGAGAGAAAAAGTTCATTTTAGTTTTAATAATAATATCGATTTGTATTCATTGACATGAATATGTATATGTCGATCGATGCAATGAAAGTGACACTTGAGAAGTTCGGCAAGCTCACCAACTGACTGACTTGATTAAATCAAAATAGAGTAACGAACACACACACACACACACACACACACACATTTAAATATATATTACAGATCGAAAGAGTGAATAAATACGGACATGTATATAAATGATGACAATTGCTTGTATTGTTACTGTATACACACACATATGTGTGTGTGTGTGCTAAGTAAACAAAAACGAGAGAAAACGAGAGATAGAGAGAAAGAGAAGAACAAAAAAAGGAAAAGTAGTTGAACAGGCTGCTCAATCCGGTTAACATTTCATCTCTTTGTGTATTCACGTATATACACCATCTCATCATCTTCTTTTGCATGCACGCATGATTCTATTTGCTTTTAACAGTAGTAATAGAATGAAGATTGACATGAGAAAGCAGTCGAGCGCTCGTGCGTGTATAGATATAGTCTCATTCACTTTTCTTACTAGCCATAGATTCGCACCACTACATCGTTTAACTCGTTTTTTTCTCTCTTTTTCTATTGTCAATCATCATCGTAGCGTGGCATTGTGCTCTCCTTTACTTCCTACTAAAGCCATCATCATCAATCTTAACTCGTTTCCGTTTCTCTTCTTCGGTTCATTCAGTCATTTATAGTTTTGATGAACAAAAAATAGTAACAACAATGCAGTAGGAAATAAAGCGAGAGAGAGAGAGAAGTCAGAAAATTCGTAGCCTCTAGACAATGTTTGCACGTCATCGACGACACTCATTTCTTTCCTTCTTTTCCTCGGCATACTCTTCTTCACCTTTTTCTTTCTTTAGTTCCTCTCCGTAGATTTATATATTTGATTCTCAAGTGATTACATACCTTGACTCGATCAGTTAGAAACGAATATCTTTATATGGACAAACACATATACAAACTATGACAATCTACGATAGGCATCTCATCGTTTTCGTGTTGTTGTTTTTTTTTGCTTTTTCGTTTTTTTTCGCCTCATCGTGTCGATGTCTATTTACATGAAGATTGATGTACATGCATATATAGATATGTATATCTACACACATTTATATTGATTAGAGTTTGTGCTTGTTGAAAGCATGAGATGAGATGAGAGAGAGAGAATTTTCTTGTTATTGTTATTACTTCTTGATTCGTTTTCTTTTTTTTCTTATCATTAACAAATGGAGAGAACAGACGATTTCCTAATGACATGATTGATCAAAAGCCACCTAGTTTCTAATCGAATAGTACTTGACATAATTAAATCGCAGTTGTATCTATCGCCGAATGAAAACCATATGTCAAATAGAATAATGATGTATGAAAGAAACTTATTTGTCGATATATAATCGAATTTTTAACTTGATCATCGTCTCCAATTTCTCATTTTTTCTTTTCATAGATTCTTCTTCTTCTTTTCTCGAACATGTTAATCGTTCTCAACTATTAACGCATACACGTCTATTTATATACGATTTTGAGTCAAAAAGAATTAGTTTAAATAGGCACGTCTTCTTCATTGTCATCCTATATTCTATTATTGATGTGTATTGTCCTTTGGGGAGGTATAGACATGCAAAACCGAACATAGCTTTTGATCTTGGATGATAGATGCATTACACTAGCCTTTGTCCACATTTATTCGGCTTGTCGCTTGCTTTCGAACTCGCGATCGTGATTAATTAAGTATCCTTTTCTCTTTCTCTCCCTCCCTCTTTTTTCATTCTTCATCTCGATGTCCATTCATCGATCTATCTGTATCTCTCATCATGTGTGTAAATTGGACACTTGTATTCGAGAGGGAAAAGAGAAACGCATTCCCTTTAGACATTGTCGACGACGCCTAGTATGTTTTTCCTTTCCTGTGCATATGTGTAACCTTATCATTCGACGGCAGGCAATTCTAACACCAGTAACAGGCAAAGGCAGTCACTGCCGACAAAGCAGCCGCGTCAGGTCACGAAAATGACGATTGTGTATCGTCCTCCGATGTGACGCGTTTCTACTTTTTTTTGTTGTTATTATTTCTAATCGACGACCAATATACACATTCAATACATATTCGTCGTCGTTCAAACACATTGTTCTCGTTTAATTCCACGTGCTGTGCTCGTAGTCAATTCTTTTTTTTTTCATTTCGAGAGCGATAATCATTCTTCTGATCAAATTTTGAAAAGAGTTTGTCAAGTGTTGAATGTCTCCCTATTGGATAATTTGCTGACTTGAAATGTTTTCTATTTATTTTTCTTACTCGATTTTAGACTATTACATACATCATGGCAACATGCCGATCGTCGTCATCATTATATTTGTTTAATTTCACTTGGTAGTATTCGGCAAAGACGAGAGAAAAGAAAAAGCGAATCACAACAACAACAACAACGGTGGTAGTACAAAAAAAAACGCGACATATTCATTTATACATCTCCTGTAGAAATTTATTCACTTCTTATCCATTAATTTCATTTCGTTTTCTTTGTCATCCTCTTTCTCGCTCGTTTTCTTATTCTTTTGTTACATATATATTGTCTATATTGGCCGGTACTCTGTGAATGTTGACATTGTCAGTTGTTGTTTCTGTTGTTTTTTCATTTTTCACTTGTTCTTAATTCAACATCGCCATCGTGCGCATCTAAATAGTTAAAGCCATCAAAATTCATTCACATACGAATCTCAAACTTGGTAGTAGCAGTTTGCAACAGTCGTTTAATCATTCATCGAAATTACACGACGATAATTTCAATCAATCCAATAGTAGTAAAAAGAAGAAGAAGACACACAGCGGAACCATTGGTTCCGGTTCGAATCATCATCTTGGCAATTTAAATACAAGTGGACACGAGAAATCATCGGCAAACATGTTTCAAGGACGTAGTGGACCGCAAGGTTCATCTCAAGCTGAATTCAGTGTCGGAGATTATTGCGAACGATTAAGGAAAGAATTCAATGCTCTACAACAACAGTGTCAAAGGTAGAAAACAAGCAATAAAAATCACCTTTTAAAGAATTAACAACATTTGGTTTTTAGTTTAAAATTTGATTGCGAAAAATTAGCACAAGAAAAGGTCGAAGTTCATCGTCAATATGTGATGGTAAAATAGATTTTCTTCGATCGAAATTCAAATGAGTTTTGTTTTGTGTAATTGTAGTATTATGAAATGTCCTATGGATTGAATGTTGAAATGCAACGACAATCGGAATTAGCTAAACGATATCTTGCGATTTGTCATCAAATAGTTCCCTGTCTTTCTCAAGATGTAAAATAGAAATTGAATTTTAAATAAACGAAAATATGATTTGTTTAGCAACAAAATCAAGTGGCAGCAACACTCGATCGTGCCAAACAGGTCACTGTTGCCGAACTCAATGCAATTATCGGCGTATGTCTCAATAATTTTCATCAAAAAAATCTATTTTTAATCCGCGTCTGTTCTTTTTCAGCAACAAATGCATGCGCAAGGTGCAGGCGGAGCGTTCCCTCATGGACACGGTCAAGCTCCTCATTTAGCAGCGCTAACTGCTGCACATGCAGCATCACCATTTGGTTTACCAGGCGCTGGCGGACTTCCACCAGGTCTTCTTGCTTTACAAGGCGTTGCAGCAGCTGCCCAACAAGCGTTTTTGAAAGATGAAAAAGGTATTTTTGTTGAATTAGTTCGGTGTTTTATTGGAATATTTTTGCGTTAGATAATCTCGAACGTGCTGAGAAAGCGGCAGCTGTGGCTGCAGCAGCCGCCGCAGCAGCAGCAGCATCGCAAAAGGTAGGCTGTTCATTAAATTTCGATTAGAAATTAACGAAGAATATTTCTCTACAGCGAAGTGCGAATTCTCCTCATCAAATCAATGATAAATATCGTGGACATAGTCGATCACCATTCGATACTCATGAATCGAAAAAACTCAAACGTGATGAGGTACGAAAGATTTTTTTGTTTCTGAAGAGAAAAAAACACGATGATTTCGGTGTTTATAGGATAGTGATGATGATAAAAGTGAAGGTGATTTAGTTGTCGATGATTCGAATGAAGTAAATAATGAAGTTTTGCACAAAAACAAAAAAAGATAATATGAATCGTGTTTTATAGAACGATCGAGTATTGACAAATGGTTCTCGTTCGCCGCATGAAAATGGCGATGGTTCGAAACAAAGTTCATCATCACGGCATAAACAATCTCATCAAGAAGACAATAGTCGAAGTCCACATAGTGACAATGGTTCTACTCGTAGTACTCCTTCGCAGAAGGTAAATCGAAATGACAAACAAATAAAAGTATCAATCGATTTCGTTCGTTCGTTCGTTCGTTGTAGGGTAGTGAAAAAAGTGGCTCCGCACCAATAACAACAGCAACGAACCTGTCGATGAGTGGCGCCGGTGGAAATTCAACGAACAAATCAAGCTCGCGTAGTAGCAGCAGCACCAGTGGTGTTCGTCATTCGCCTAAACTCCCTCGTATGTCATCACGTCCTCCTTTTGCCGAATCTGTTTCTTAATAAAAATGATCAGTGTGTGTGTGTATTCAGCAGCTACTATGTTCGGTCCATATGGCGCATTCATGCCGGAAAATTTCGCTGCCTTCGCTGCCGGTCTCAATAATCCTGCATCTGTTCTCAACGCTGCATTTCCTCCTCATAATTCCAATCCGTCGAGTCATCTTTCTCCACGTTCACTTCATCCAACCGCAGCTCTCAACGATCTCTACTCGTCCATGCGAATTCCTCAAAATCTTCCGCCACCTGTCTCGACCCCAAATCCTCTGCAAACGATAACGTCGACAGTCGCTGCATCGAGCGGAAATCTCGTTGAACGTAATGGTACCAAACAACATTATTCGTTTCATTGCGATTCATCGGATCCCGTCCCACCGGCAACATCATTGCAACCGTTTACATTTCCATCGAATGCATTCAACAGCGATGATTGTCCTCGGCAAACACGAATCCTCAGTAGTCTCATGCACGGCGATGTCGTTTGCGCAGTGACAATCTCCGATCTGAACAAACATATCTATACAGGTGGCAAAGGTTGCGTCAAAATTTGGGATTTAAAAGAAAGTCTACATCATCAAACGAATAATACAAACGGTAGAAGTTCACCGTTGACTATTTCGAAACCGATTGGACAATTCGAATGTTTAGTAAGGAATATTTTTGAGACGAAACTCTCTTTCTCATTTTGTTCGTTTTTTAAGAGTCGAGATGCTTATATACGTTCGGTGAAAGTTTTACCTGACGGTCGAACGTTGATTATCGGTGGTGAAGCATCGAATATATCGATTTGGGATCTGAATTTAACTCCATCGGTCACACCCAACGGTTCAGCATTAGCTCGTGATGGTGGCAATTCGAATTCATCGATATCATCGAATTCGTCGTCGACTTCACCAGTCATTCGAGCTAAAGGCGAACTTCAATCGAAAGCTGCCGCTTGTTACGCATTGGCAATATCATCGGATGGAAAACTCTGTTTTGGTTGCTGTTCCGACGGGAATATTCTCGTTTGGGATATACAAAATCAAAGTCTCGTTCGACAATTCGAAGGTCATACCGATGGCACAAGTTGTATTGATTTAACATCGGACGGGCTACGAATTTGGACAGGTGGTCTCGATAATACAGTTCGTTGTTGGGACGTTCGTGAAGGTCGACAAATTGAACAGATCGAATTCGATTCACAAATATTTTCACTTGGTTATTGTCCTCAAGATGGAGATTATTTAGCTGTTGGGTTAGAACAAAGTTTAATCGATGTTTTAAATGTTTCATCATCGAAACCGGACAAATATCGTTTGACTTTACATGAAAGTTGTGTTTTATCATTGAAATTTGCACGATCAGGCAAATGGTTTGTTTCGACGAGTAAAGACAATCAAATGATCGGATGGAAAACACCTTACGGAGCGAAATTATTCGAAAATAAAGAAGGTTCGTCGGTATTAAGCTGCGATGTTTCTCAAGATGATCGTTTCATCGTGACCGGTTCCGGTGATAAGAAAGCCACGTTATACGAAGTTATTTATGACAAACGAGAATGAGTAGTCTGTATGCACACACGCACACACTGATTAGAAACAAACATATTATAAATCATAATTCAAAAAATACCAAACATTTTTTTCTCTTGCATATTATTATCATCAATTTATTCGTTTTTCTTTTCTGTAGATCTTTTCTTCTGTTTTCTTTTTGCTTTCATATACGCGCCTATACAGTGAGTTTCTCTTGTCTCTCTTGTCGCGGGTCAGATAGTTTCAAATTTCATTTTTCTTTTCTTTTCGTGACCAATATATGTATGTATCAAATATTATTTGCCTGTTTGGTTGTTTATTGTATATAAAAACAAAAATAAGAGTCTTTGTTTGTATCGTGCACGTGTAAAAATCACTCTGTTATTTTCCCTGAAAGTTGACGCGTATATAAATGAATTCTTCTCTTTTTTCTCTTTTTTTGCTGTCCTTATTCTTCTTTGTGTTCGTAATTTATCTGTATTCAAGAAAAAAAAACAAAAAATGCAAAAACAAAGAAATATTGTTTAATATTGAAGAATAAAATTTGACAGACTCTGATAGAGAGCGACATCGTATGGAAATGAAAACCGTCTGCTGATATCGATGAATCATGTGGCTCGTTCTCTCCTTAAAAATGTTTGTTTTATTTTCATTTTTGTAAAATTCTTGTATTTTATTATCTTCAAATTTCGACTCAAAGTGAAAGTCAGGTGTTTAGACTTTGCCCATCGAATTGTGAACGACCAAATGAAAAAAAGAACGAAGAAGATAATGAAAAGAAAAAGGCAAATGATATGCAACGAAAGAACGAAAATCCTGAAAGATTGCTCGTTGAATCAACTGAGTAAATAAATAAATAGTTACGTGTCTCAATGACGAAGAATAAACTTTTCGTTTTCTTTTTCATTAAAAAAACAGATACGAATTAAGATAACATTCGTTGTATTTTAGATATAATTCTTTTGCTATTTTACATATCATTTGTTCTTACAAAACACCTCCAAATGGCCGGACGAAAAAAGGTTTTACTTAAAGTGATCATCTTAGGTAGGCAATTCGAGACTTGACCGTTTTTTTTTGTCTGAATCAACGAAAAATCATTGATAATTTGCAGGTGACAGCGGTGTCGGAAAAACAAGTTTAATGGGACAATTTGTCTCACATAAATTTTCCAACCAATATAAGGCAACTATTGGCGCTGACTTTTTGACTAAAGAAGTTCAAATCGACGATCGTCTTGTTACAATGCAGGTTAGGACAAGAAAATAAACGATCTTTCGAATTCTTTTTTTGTTGCAAATAGATTTGGGATACAGCCGGTCAAGAACGTTTTCAAAGTTTAGGCGTAGCCTTCTATCGTGGCGCCGACTGTTGTGTACTTGTGTATGATGTCACGTCAGCTAGCACATTCAAATCTTTAGATAGTTGGAGAGATGAATTTCTTATCGTATGTTCAATCGAAATTTATTAATTCGATGTTTCTTTTTTCGTTTCTGTAGCAAGCCGGGCCACGTGATCCAGAAAATTTTCCATTTGTTGTACGTTTTTATTGAAGAATTTTATTTAGTAAACTAGTTGAATTTGTTTGTAGGTTATTGGTAACAAAGTTGATCTCGATGGTCGAACGGTTTGTTACGGACAATCGAATTTCTTTCGAAAAATTTGGTTTTGAATTTTGTTTTTTTTAGGTTCAACCGCGAAAAGCCGAAACTTGGTGTAGAGGTAAAATTGTTGCTCGGTTATCGAACAAAATATCGAATATCGATTGTATATTTTAGAAAAAAACAGCATTCCATATTTCGAAACATCAGCTAAAGAAGGAATCAATGTGGAAAAAGCATTCGAAACTGTTGCACGTAATGCATTAGCACGCGAAAGAGATATCGATTCGACACCTGATTTTGCTCAGCCAATTCGAATTCCTGAAAGTGGTCAACCGGAGAAAAACAACAAATGCGCATGTTAATCGAATCCAATCAAGAAATTTTCGTTCATTTTTTTTTATCTTTTTGCGTTTCTTTTTTTTTTACTTCTTCTTGTCATTACATCTATATACATAATGCATAAAAATCGAAAAATTGTCTTATCCTATACTTTGTAATTTCGAAAACCTAGAAAATAACAACAACAATAACAGATTTATATTTTGGTGCTCGATGATTCATTGTAATTTTCTTTTGAGCTTGTATATACATCGCATTTATTCAAAATGTTTTTTGTTTTGCTGTTAAATATTAAATTAAAATCGAATTTATTAGCAATGAAATGTCTGACTGATTTATAGATTTGAGATTTTGTGAAAATTCGTACTGAATTTGCCAAGTAAATAGATGTTACTCATGTGCCTATGAATACGATGGAGAAGAAAAGAGCAACAACAGAGATAACGATTGTCACTTTGCCAACGTAAATTTTTCAAATGGCCGAAACAACAAAACTTATACTACGAGTAATTGTCGTAGGTAGGATATTTTCAGAGAAAGACAAATCGAATTGATTGTATTCAAAGGCAATGCTAATGTTGGAAAAGATCAATTATTACAATATTACGCATCACAACAACAACAACAGCAGCAGACAGACTCAGACACAATGAACTATATAAGTCAAGATTTAGAAATCGATGGTCGATCTGTGACGTTGCAAGTACATTCGAATGTTTAAATAACGAGAAATGGAGTGAAATATTTGTTCAGATTTGGGATACAGCCGGTCAAGAACGTTTTCAAAGTTTAGGAGTTACGTTCTATCGTTGTGCAGATTGTTGTATACTTGTTTACGATGTAACATCAGCGGAGTCATTTAAATCATTAGATCGTTGGAGAGATGAACTTTTGATTGTACGCTAACGTTATTATTCAAACGAAATTTGACTATTTCTCTCTGTTGTAGAAAGCTGACCCAGCTGATCCAGAAAATTACCCATTTGTTGTATGTAGATTGATTGATTCTGACAATATTTCATACGTCATAATCGTTCATAGGTTATCGGAAATAGAATCGAACTTGACAATCGTGTGGTTAAACGTGAAACTGCAGAAAACTGGTGTCGAGGTTGAAAAACAATAAAAAAAAAGAAATCTTTATTCTAAATCGATTTTATTCTTATAGAAAGAGATGATATACCGTATTTCGAAACGCCATCCAACGGAGATAGCAACGTCGAAAAAGCTTTCGAAACAGCTGCACGCAATGCAATCATACGTGAAAAATACAATGCTGTTACTGCAAATTTTCTGAATTCATTTCGACTTACTGATAAAAAGAATTCCGATTCCTCGAATAAATGTTCTTGTTAAACTGAAAAATGATTACGAATTCGTTTTTTTTCTTACAGATTATTTTCAAACATGCGTGTCGTTGCTTTGATTAGGTGAAACAATCAATTGTGTATTTTGAATTTAATTGAAGAATACTTTTGATTTAGCGGTGGAAAAGATAGTACTTATAACATGATTCAATGTGTCCGAAATGGTCACGAAATCGTTGCCTTAGGAAATCTACATCCACGAAAAGATATTGGTTTGAGAAATGCAAAGATTGTTTTTTTTCTCTTTCGATTGTAATTTGTATTTATTCGATAGATGAACTCGATAGTTATATGTATCAGAGTGTTGGACATGAAATCATTGATTTATTTGCTAAAGCAATGGAATTGCCACTCTATCGGGCTGAAATCAAAGGCAATGCGCAAACAACGGAAAAAGACTATGAGCAACCGGTTGATGGTGATGAAGTTGAAGATCTCTATGAACTTCTTTCTCAAATCAAAGTCAATTGAAATGTTTAACTTCGGTTTTTTGCATTAAAAAAAATGTTTTTTTTTGTTCAACCACAGGAAAAACACGATATTGAAGCCGTGTCTGTCGGTGCTATCTTTTCTGAATATCAGAATAATCGTGTAGCAAATATGTAAATTTTCATTTTTTTACTTATTGAATTGCATTTTTTTGTTCTATTGTATAGTTGTCAACGATTGAATCTCAAAGTTCTCGCGTATTTATGGCGACGTGAACAACAAGAATTACTCAGTGAAATGATCGATTCAGGAATGGAAGCTATTCTCATAAAAACAGCTGCTCTTGGTAATAAAAAAGAAATGTAATAAACTATTGAACGAATTCTATGTTTACTCAGGTCTATCTCCAAAAGAACATCTCGGCAAGACTCTTGCAGAAATGCGACCTATATTATTCAAATTGGTTTGTTGAATTTTTGTTGGATGATGAAATTGTAGTTTTTGTTTGCTTTTTGTAGGCAGAAAAATATGGTATTAATGTTTGTGGTGAAGGTGGTGAATTCGAAAGTTTAACATTAGACTGTTGTCTATTTAAACGTCAACGAATTGTTCTGTAAATTGAAAATGATACTGAAATTAAAAACTTCTGATTATATCTGTTTTTAGTGATCAAGTTGAATTGATTGTTAGTTCATCGGATCCAATCGCTCCAGTAGGCTATTTAAAAATCAAAAAAGCTCATCTAGAACTCAAACAACAATCATCATGTATGTTTTTCCTTTGCATTTGTTTCTCCATCTTTCTTTATTTCGATTCACTTTTTGTAGAGCAACCTGACCGACATTTTTTTTGTGATCATCGTATGTTATAAAATAAAATATATATCTTGCTCATAAACATCAAAGAGCTCGAAACTAATGTCACTATTTCTCGTCATCATCATCGATCATTGAAAACAGAATATCGATTCTTTTTGTTTCCTCTAAAGATTCATTTGAATCGATCTACATGTCGGTACTTAACATTTTCTAGATAAATAAAGAGGATGATTAGTTGTTTGAAGGTGTGTTAGAGACACTAGATATTCGTATTGTCATGTCAAAGCCGCTCTCATTTACACATTCGAAAGATAGAACAAAGCACATGCCGATAGACGAAATGATCCGTTCAAGGAGAAGAACAAAAATAGAAATCAGAGACAACAACACGAGCGTGAGATATCACACTTCTTGACAAGCTCAATCATCATGAGAAGGGCGGTACCTTGAATAAATAACAGTTCAAAATGAATCTTATTTCAATACACACAAACGCATAAAAGCGATTGTCAATTGAACTTTTTGATGTGTATTATATCATTTGCATTCAATTTGATTTCATTTGCACGTTTTATAAACATTCGTGAAACCTAATCAAACTCAATATTAAGAAAGTCGAAGTATTGATTTATTGAAAACATATTCTTGTAAGTCAACCAATAAATCGATTCGATCAAATCTCTGACTGTCTTATTATCCAAGCATAAAATGATAAACGACCGATCATTTGCTTCGACTTGTATAATCTTTTTTATCCTCGTAGTCGTCTTTGAGAAAGCATTTCGGTGATGAATACTTTCTTTCCCTTGATCTCTTGTTTCTTTTTTTGTTTGTCGGAAGACACATATCGTTAATCATACGTCGTAGGCGCACGACGGATACGACAGGTAGTGACGAGTATGATAAGTGTGCCTAGTGTTGATAGACGTTGGAAATATCAACGAAGGAAAAAGAAAGACATGTTGCCGCTCGTTTTCGTTGCTTAATGTACTTTAGACGGTAGGTATTTGTATGCTCGTTAGAGATTGCACATCCGATCGAATAAGTGCCAATGAATAATGGCATTCAAAAGAAATAGAAAAGGGAAATTCAAATCGGATGTTGAAACGTTCGCACCGACGTTAATCAAGTGGAAATAGAAGGAGAGGATGCACTTTGAAATTGAGACGACGATGAAATAAAACAATCAAAACCTGGCATACCTAATCCAATCGATTGCTGCCAGTTCACTGAATCGATAGTTTCCTCTTTTTTTTATTCTTATTCGGACCTAGTCGACAACACATCATCCAAAAAAAACCCAATGAGTGAATTTTTTCAGGGTCATCAATATTGAAATGTCATTATCTCAAACTTGAATACCTAGAGTGTTTTTGATTCAAGCGCTTTTCATCATTAGATTGTAATCTTCTTTTCATTCAAGTGTTCACTAATATAGTGGTCAAAATGAAACAAAAAAAAAGAAAGAAATAACGAGAATACTACTACTAGTATTGCTGCTGCTGCTGCTGAGGTTATTGATGATGATGATAATGTGAAAGGGCGAGGGTATGTTTGTGTAGTGCTGTTCACCGTTTTATCTTATGCCGCCTGTCTTGATTGGCCTTCTCCCATTGGGGTCAAAACGAAAGGCGTGATTGGAACCGCCTGTTTCAACAAACGCATACACAAATATAGACAAAAAACAATACGAGAGAATGAAAGGCTAGTTATACAGACAAGTGAGAGTCAAACAAGACGTGTATGTCAGACCTCCTGCTGATCAATGAAGAGAAACCATTGATCTTAATGATTTAACCGACGATGAAAAAAAGAAAACTTTGATTCATGCAGAATAAATAGATAGATAGATAGACAAACTAACTGTGATGATGATGAGGGCCGGGCAAATGAACTAATCAACGAACATCTCTGTTTGACATCAGAACAGCACGTCTACTTTCTTCTACGAGCAAATTGTTTAGAATCTTTCAAGCACGAATGAATTTCCGTTGTTTGTACGAACATTCTTATTTCATTAAGATCGAAGAAAAAAAAAAGAAATGCCGAGCCAATTTTTGTCCTTCATTTTATCTATCTCATCAAAGTAGACAAATAAAATCCCTTGAGTTCTAACCGATCAATCCGATTTTCCACACCTTGACTATGTGCACGCATGCGCATGTACTTTAAATAGCGGAGACAATTGAGAATTTAGGGTGTGGTAAATTCATTTCGTCTTCAAAGACAACGTCCGACATTGAAATAATAATGTGATAATTATGATTAGTTCAAGTATGTACATATTCTTATCGACATACGTACGATACAACTTTCCGTTTTCGCACGTGTTTTGTTTGTACGCACGCATGCATGCTTGAACACCAAAGAACGAGTGATCATGATGATGATGATAATAGGCTTGACTAGAGTGCGCACGTAAGCAATCAAACTCGATCGTAAAGACGATCGGTCTAATTTGAAAATGTATGCTTATGTCTGCATTCACAACATATGTGTCAAATGGATTCTTTTGAAGATCACACCGTCGACCGACCGACCGTCCCCTTTTTTTTCACTTTTAAATGTGACATGCAAGTGACACCACCTAACTGTAACACCGTTGATTTCAGTTGTCCGTTTCATTCTCGTTCACCCCTAATAAATTATTGATTTGTGTGGACGGCACTAGCTCAGTACTCGTTTGTGCGCGATTTCACACTCAATTGCCGATTGTTTATATTTGTTCGTCTTTGAAATCGACTACTCACTAGCACTCATCACATCAAGGAGAAAACTAAGTGAGAAAGAAAATGTAGACGATCGAACACACACACGTTCGTTTGCATATATACTATATGCCTTTCAATCTAATCTGAACATTTTCAATGTATATATGGAAACGAGAAAAGCAAAATAGCTGCCGGCACTTCATATACGTTTGTTTGTGCGTCGCTATTCTCGTTTGAACTTTTCCCTCTTCTCTTTTAAAGTACATTAACGCGCGTCAAAGAAATGGAAAGACAAAGTTTCATGAAAATCTCTTGATTTAACTATTTTAACCTTCTATTTGTACATATAGACTATTCGATAATCTTCTTGTTGTTGACGACGACGACGACTGATTATTTGAATCAATACACACCGGACAATTCAAAGAAAAGGATCGAATCGAGATTAAGTTTTTGTTTCCTTTGATCAACACCGGTCCATTCGATTGCACACGCAGTACTTTTTTTGTTTTCTTCTTCTCCTTTAAATTAAGCGCGTGTTCGAAAGTCGATTACTTTCTTTTCCTGAGAGTTTCTCATTGGTCGATATCGACTTCTATCTACTCAAACGGCCAATACAAATACGATGCAGAGAAAGAGAAAAACGAGAGAAAAAGAAAGAAAGACATTGCCGTCTCGTCTTTCTCCTGTACATGGTGTCAAAGGCGGAGTCAGAGATAGATACACATTGCTTGAAAAAAAAATAGCTAAAAACGACGAAAAAAGAGAGAAAAAGAGAGAAATAGAGAAAATATATCGACTTGAGAGTGAGAATGTGTATAAGCTAGATTCAAACGAATTAGAGACAACATAGAATGGTTCTTTTGGCTCATCCATTTCTCATTCCGACACATAATAACTTGTCTTCCACGCCCACTAACTCGATTATGGTAGGTAACAATTTTTCTTTTTCCTTAACGAGTTCGAAAATCTTTTTTCGATTAATGACACTTAATTCATTTTGAAATGAGTCCTTGGGCAAGTAGACTAACCGTCCGCCCGTCCGTCTCCGTCTGGTCTCAATCATCATTGTGATCAAACGAATAGTCAGTTGATAGCTAGAAGCTGTCTTCAATTTGCATACTAATCATCAATTGTATGTGTACACACACACACACACCGTTACTTTATCTCATTGTGACGTATAAACAGTTGAGCTGTTCACGTTGTCCAATTAAGTTGATATTAACCCGAACATTGAACAACTCGTCATCTTCAAATAAAAGAAGATGAAGAAACGAAACAGTAACTCATTGGACCACTTGCCGACAGATTATCATAGTTAAGTATGTCGGCATCGGATAATGAGCCAAAGACAACAAAACAGATATCCACGTGTTATTTTAGTTCAAGCTAAATTAGTTGATACGCGTATCCAGTTCGATTTGCTTCTATCCTACTTTTGATCTTTATTCCCCACCCACTATCCGTTTTTTCGGCTTGTTACTCATGACGCGAGCCACTTGAAGAAGAATAAAAGCGTGAGATCGTAAACATATACGCGTATATATATATTTATTTCTTCGGTGATGGAACTTCAAAAAAGGCGGGTGTATACGCGCATGATTGATAGACAAATGAGTAATCATTGTATTACCATTTCCGATTCGTTCAATTACTCGTTCAAAGATTTCTTTCTACTTAGCATTTCATTTATCATTTAGGATCGAATAAATAACACAATGTCGTATCCAACTATTGCTCGTCCTATACCTTTAAATCCTCGTTCGAATTCAACGACAAACATCGAAAAACAACCAACAATACAAATACCATCATCATGGTCGCCTTTAGATCGTCTACATACCGAAGCAATGATTCGTCATAAAGCTTTACAATTATTACAAGCACGTTTTCCTTTCAATACAGTTGATTTTCTCACATCGATTCCACCGCCACCACCTCCTCCATCTCATTCACAAGCATTTGCAGCTCTACTCTCATCAGCAACATCTCCAACACATTCATCATCGAATTCGTTGAATTCAAGTTCATCAAGTTCAAGTTCACCTTCACCATCATCTTCGTCAATTTCATTACCATTTCGAACGCCATTATTACCATCGGTCTTACCGCCAGGACTACCATCGATATCACGTAAAGATTCATCATCAAAACAATCATCTGATAAATGGTGGAGTGTCAATGAACATTCATCGAGTTTATTCGGTTCGGTAACACGACGATGTAAACGTTGTCGTTGTCCGAATTGTATCAATCAACCATCGAATAATCTCCTTTCGGATTCATCGGCATCGAAACGTCAACATATTTGTCATATATGCAAGAAAATCTACGGCAAAACATCACATTTAAAAGCGCATCTTCGTTGGCATGCTGGCGAACGTCCATTTCGTTGTCATTGGTTATTCTGTGGCAAAGCTTTTACACGTTCAGATGAATTACAACGTCATTTACGTACACATACTGGTGAAAAACGTTTCGCTTGTCCGAAATGTGGAAAACGTTTCATGCGTTCGGATCATTTATCCAAACATTCAAAAACTCATGATATTCCATCATCATCATCCACAACAACAACAACAACGAATCATCAATCAACTGAACATCTTAAAATAACTACAACTACAAGAGCAAATAGTAGTAGTACAGCTAGTGAAGAAATCTGCGCTGAAATCTCATCGTCACATGAAGACGATGATCAAGATGAAATTATCGATGTACAATATTGATCATTAAACACAAAACACTAGCCCAAGAACAGTGATGTAAAAAAACAAACAATAAATTTTCTTTTTTTTTTTGTTTCTTCTCGAATGTCTCGGTGTGCGTGTGTGTGTTTCTTCTTAAACTATTGTAATTGTATATAAATAAGATTGTCATTGTCTGCTTTTATTTATTCACAAGAAAATCAATTCTAAAAATGCGCTGTTTTCTTTTGCTAAATCTCAGTTTTGATCAATGACTGCAAATTCAGATGTACCGAACGCGATATGTACTAATCAAGTAGGTGATTGATTAATCGAGATAAGCATCAGAGATTTTTATCTCGAGTTATTATCTATTCCGTTTGATGGGCGATGGATGTGGGATGAAACGACAAGAGAACTTATTTATCAAAGGTATGAATAATAATGATATTAATAAATGAGATTTATTTCGAATTAGTTCGAATCGAAATCGAACATTGAACGATAAGCGTTTGAAAACAAACGATAAACTTAAAATCGATATTCGAACCGGAATCATTCATTATCGAAAACAATCACGGCCATTTCAAAAGATAGTTAAAACAAAAGATAATCATACAATTTCACTTGTCGATGTTATTCGTTAGTTCATTTCACAATAGTGTTTTTCCTTTCAGTTCTTCTTTTTAGAAGCATCATTAAATTTAATGAGTGAAATATTCTATATTCCAATTGTATTCGAAGATTATCTTCAGTAAAGGATATTTATTTGAAAAAAATGGCAAATTTTATATTGAATAGAACGCCGCCGGTTCAGGATTTTCTCTTGTACCTATTGAATTACTTCTATTGGTTTTTTGAAACGATGAATAATGCTGCGCCAGAACTTGGAAAGCATATGTAATAGAAAAAATTCGAAAGATAATTTTCATTTTTTCTCTCGAAGAGATCGTTCCGAATCGGAAAAGTCTCGAATCCGAATATCCTACGCTCATCTGCTCGTTTCTCTTCATGAATTAGCTTCGAAATATGCTGTCTTACTCTTGGGTATTGATTTAAAAGATTATCATCACATGCGAAATGGAGAGTAACAAAGATCGTTCGTTCGAAAGAAGAAAACACAAGCAGAGATCTATTTTATTTAGTCTTTTTTATTCGTGTGATAATCTTGATCGAACAATCTATGAATCACTTTGGATATTTTCGAGTTATTTTATTTGGATTACATTCTATCGAGAAAATTTCGAATCGATTCGACTTGAATTAGCTCGGTAATTGACAGAGAGAGAGAGAATTTGAATGTTTCGATTGATTGACATACTTCGAAAGATTATTTCGCGCTGGTGGTGATATTGATGTATTAAAAATTCCTTCGGTGGAAGTAAACGAAGAAGAACTATCCAAAATCGATTGTACACAGTTCTTAGCTCGAGAGTTTCCTCGGTAACACAGAACGAATAATAATAATAATTATTATTATTATTGTTTTTCTTAGATTAGGTTAAAATCTTAGTGGTCGATAAGCATTTTTAAAAGATATGTTTTAATCTCTAGAGGAAAATCAAGATCAATCGTCGTTTTATGATCGAAAACATCAATTATCTGTATTTGAACGTCGAAATCGTATTCGAGGAATTTTAACGAAACAAATGAAGAATCGAAATCAATTACTTGTTGAAGACAAACATTACAAACCAAAGAAGAAAACTCACGAAAAAGAACGTCAAACAATCCCACGTTTATTGAAGTAAATTTATGTCTGTATTCGAAATGATTTTGATTTTTGAGATTTAGCTCATCATTCCATAAAAACATATCAATCCTACCTATTCCAACGAATCCATTAAATGATTCATCACAATCTCTTCCTGAAATTCATTTTGAATTAAAACAAAACATTGGCATTCTTGGCAAATCGTTTTCTGATTTCGATCCTCTTCGTTTAATATTAAAACCAACACTCAATATCAACAAAATCATTCCCGACAAATATTTCGTTATGCTATAAAATCGATTTATTTGAAACTCTATAGTTTGACTAACAAAATACAACGATGTTACATTCAAATGACAAAACAGTCCGTGAATCGAGTTTAGTTAAAAGTTTTTCTTCTTTGCATAAAGTTTTAATGTTTGATAATTTCGACGCCAAATCGACCAAACACTTTCGCATCGATAATTAATTTGATTATCCTTTGCCCATTGTTGAACAATAGGTCGAACGCGTGCATAATTATATTTCGGCATGGTTGGAAATAAATGATGTTCGAGTTGATATTGCATACCACCCCACAACCATTCCATAAAGAAATTATCGCATCGTGCATCACATGTTGTTAAAAATTGAGTTTCAACAAAAGAATGATTACAATCAGTTAGCATTTCTTCACTTTGATGAGTTGCTGTAACGATAACTGCAACGAGAAAACCACCGACAAGAATCGAACCGAGAGCAATTTGCCAACCTAAGATGTAAAGCCAAATATAACCGGGTATCATAAAGATGATTTCGAGATAGTTCAGTGTACGAATCGAATGTTGAATCGATTGTGAACGCCAACTGAAATATAAAATTGAATAAACAGGCAGATAGTAGATATGTTGAAAACGTCGAAACCAAACATCTTTTTCATGTGATGGAAAAAATAAATGAAATATCGGATCATTGGCTACATCGGTGTCAATACCAAGAGTATTTGTATAAACATGATGAGTATTATGTTTGTGTGACCACCATGTCGGACTAAATCCATTGATAAAACCGGATAATGTTCGACATAACCAACGCATCCATGTGCCTCGTCCATGAGCATAATCATGACCGATCCAACCGGCTTGTTGCATGCCGAAACCGATGATTAGTATAGCTAGAAGCGTTGAATGCCAATAAAAATGACAGAATGTACCGAATAAACATAAGAAATACGCTGAAAGATGATAGAAAACTTCCCAAAATAGTGATCGATTGAAATAACCCCCGTCGATTAAATGTTGACGTAATTGTCGGAATGATAATTCGAGTCGACTTGGCTCGATATAAGGAAGTGTATAAGGTATTTGATTCGACGAACATGGTTTTAAACGAGATAAACGTGCGATAGCTTCATTACTATGTAACGAATAGAATGCATCGGTTGCATCTTTACCGTTTAAATTTTGAAGAATTTCTCGTCCACCTGGATGAATATTTTGCCATTGAGTTAAGTCATACCATTGATCATTGATATATAAATACAAACGATCAGTTGTATGAACATTAATTGGTAGTTGAGGTGTTGTTGTTAATAGTTGATAATTAGTTTCACTATTTGGAGGCATTGTAAAATAAACAAAACAAATGGAAAATCTTTCTTCTAGATCTACAAGAAAAGTGACATCTTTTGCAATAGTTTACAAGAGAAAAATCTTAGCTATAGTGAAGTTTTGTACTTAAACTATTCGAGAACATGTACTGATGTGATAATACGTTTATTAAATATGATTAACCTACTTTTAGTTAAACAGAGAATGACTGACGAGTTAAAAAGAAAAAAGAAGTTTTCTGAGAATTTACATAAACACTTGATAGTATGTTTTTCAATGTCGTCGTGTGTCTGAGAAAATCAACAATATTCTAGCTGAAAACTAGACGAGGAGAGAAAAGATTTTTTTCTTTTCTTTTCTTCAGTATTTATAAACAGCTAAGCCATACGCAGTCGTTATGAAACTAGTTTATTGGTGGAGAATTGGATTCTGTTTCTAGTCCAAATTAAACCAATGTAATAGGCGACTCAATGAACACAGAGACGCTCGACGTAAACATTTATTTTTCTTTTCTATAGAACAGAGAACGACAAAAGTTTCCTTCCATATAGACTAGACAATGATTAATTTATTTACTTCTAAATATAAAATAATATCAAAACGGATTTATAGGTCAAATGATGTCGTTGAGTTCTCAGAAGAGACTCATATCGAAAGTTTTCTGTTCATACGATGATTTTATTGAGAGTCTGAAACCGAAATTTATGTATCTAATTGATATATTTACTTTGACGGTCTTATAATGTGATCTTGTAAAATCCAATATAAATCTTCAGCGACATCTCATCTGTTTGTTCTTCATTTGTATATCGGAATACTCCAATCAATAGATGGAGTATGGCGAACTCTTTTTTCCCCTCTTCTTCATTTTATCTATACGCATACTTTTACTACAACTATCTGTATTTATTGATTATTTGAAGAATATGACATTGCCGCAATTATTCGCTCATATTGATGGCATTGAAGCTGTCCTAGTTCTTGATAAAGATGGTGCACCAATTTTGAAATTACCAACAGCTGAAGCTGTCGATCAACTCGATCTGCAAACGATTATTCCGTCTGCACAAACATTACAAGATCAAAGTCAACGAATGAATTTAAAGAAATTGAAAACCATCGTCACATATTGGTCTGCACGTCAAATCATAACCTACAATGTTCCACCACTTGTTTTCATTATTGCTGCCGATACAAATGTAAATACTGGAGCATTATTAAATCTGTACAATGATTTTCAAACGATTGCTACCGAAGAATTGGCAAATAGAGCATAACTCTACATCGATCAAGGAAAATGCATAATAAACTCTTTCGTTTTTCTTTTCTTTTCTTTTCTTTTCTTTTCTTTTTTCATCATTGTACGTTGTATAACGGTGATAGTAAATATACGCACTCAGTTGTATTTCAGATGAATGTCATTGATGAAGATATGTCCTATTTTCTTGATAATATCGATGATGATTACGATGAAGAAGATCCATCGATTTGGAATTATAATGATTGGTTAGCATCGAGTATCGAACCATCATCTGATTTCGACCAATATTTTGATAACGAACACATTCGATTAACATCCTTATCTCCATCGAATTCAAATCAAATCTACGATAGTCTTCTATCAACGAACTCATTTCCATCCGATTCTTCGTCGTCATTAGTCTATTCATTGATTGATCTCACAGAAAATTGTATGTCACCAGCTCTTTCTCAATTAGTAAATCAACTATCGTGGATTATATTTTTCTGTTGTCTATTTCGTCTTATTTATTTCTCGAAATTATTCTCCTCTCGAACATTACATTTAATTCAAATTTGTTCGAGTATATTTATTCTCTACAATTATTTTCATTTTCAATCGATATTTCTTCTTACCTACATCGTCTTAGCTTATGCAGCTCTACAATTATGTTTAGATAAATGTCGAAATTATTTGACATGTATCATTGTTTGTTTTTCGATTATTTACGTTCTCGCTTGTGAATTCTTCTTAATCGATTCCGACAAATGGCATACTATTCGAGGTGTACAAATGTGTATTATGATGAAAATGATCTCTCTTGCTATTGATTACGCCTATTTCGAACATCAATCTTCGTTGAATACAAACGATTCGATTGTCTATCCGACGGCTATCGAATTTTTCAGTTATATTCTTTCGATACATAATACAATCTTCGGTCCATGGATGAACTATCACAATTATATTCGTTATTTTTCATCGAATTATTCCATGAAAAAAATCGATTTCTTCGAATTAGCCAAAGGCACGTATTATTTTCTTCGTGTGGCATTTTGTCTTCTGATTTCGACATGTTTAACTGATTGGTTTCTTCGAAATTATTTCTTTTCATCGAATGATCAAGAATCTTCGTCGAACGGTTGGCGTATTGCTTATTTTCAAGCATTATCCTATCGTTTTAGTCATTACTGCGTTTGTTTTATTGGTGAACTCTGTGGACAAATAAGTGGCTTAGAATTCGATGCAAATGAATATCGAAATTATTCGATTTTTGTTCAACAAGCTAAAATACGAAAACAACAGATGAACAACGATCATCAATCAAACGAATTTTGTCAGATAAATGCAAATTCAGAGCATGATTTCGAATCTATTCCAACAATTGAACATTCAGATATTCATCGACGACATTCAAAAAAATCTCTTACAAATAATCAATCGATTTTAACCAAACGAAAACTATCTCTTCGATCGAATCTCATCAATTCTTCTTCATCATCATCATCAGTACTTCCAACAACAACAACACCAAATCATTTATCATCAATTGTCAAGCCAATTGACATCGAAATTCCTCGTTCACTTGTCGATGTCGTCGTTAATTGGAATATACCAATGCATTACTGGCTGAAGATCTATGTTTACATGCCAATGAAACAACAATACGGTCATTTTCTTTCGATTCTTCTCACCTATCTCGCTTCAGCACTTTTGCATGGTTTCAATTTTCAATTATCGATTGTTTTATTTTCCATTGGCTTATTTGCCTATGTTGAATATGGTTTTCGACGTAAATTAGCGCACATACTCGATGCATGTGTTGCAGCTCGTCAATGTTCATCGCGTTCATCATGCGATAAACATGCATATACATATTGGCATCCATTAACAATTATTGTTAATATTTTTTTATGTCTTCTCAGTTTGTGGCATCTTACCTATTTGGGACAATTATTCGATGGAAGTTCACAAGAAACAATTGGTTATTCATGGCGACATGTTCTTGATAAATGGTCGAAACTTAATTTTGCATCACATCTGGTTGTTATTGCTACTTATGTGATATTTCGATCATTATAAAAAAAAAGAAAACAGCGAAAGACATGCATAAGTACAGTTCTTTTTTTTCTACTGTCTAGTCATTTTTGTTCTTCTCGTTAGTTTAATAATTGTGTTGTGAGACAATGAATATTGTATTTATTTCAAATAAAATAAAAGCACACATTGACTTCATTGTCGTTTTCACTCGTTGATTTTTTGTCATAAACAATTATCTTAATGATTTTGTATTGAATACAAGTACATCCTTGAGATTCTTCTCGAGCAAATATTGCTAAATGTATGCTTGATTATCCTGCACATCGGACGACAGCTGGATACCATTTCTTTCTCGTTTTTTTTTACATACGATTTAACTCATTAGTTCGATGATGGTCAAACATTCAATGGAACATTATTGATTATTTATGTAAAGGTTTTCTTTTCTTTTGAAAGACAGAAAACGGAAATTCTCTGACGTTTTTCTGATTATTATTTTGTCAACATTCGATTGTGCAATCAAACGAATCTAGTTAACACATTACTTTCATCGTTATTTTATAGCTTCTGTTTGTGATTATCTAAACAATAATAAATTTTTTGTCTTGCCATTTACATTGGTTATTGTTTTTTCTTTGACTTCTTTATGTGTATGTTTAATCTTAACATAGTTGATCGTTGAATATCTCCTGTTGAGTAACAAATAAACAATCATCTTTAACGATTAGCTTCTCGTTTAGATTTTCTACACGTGTGTGTGTACATTTGACATTGCACTCTCGGCTTCTATCCGTGTACGTCTAGACTTGATTATTGAGTAAGTACGAAGAGAGAGAGAGAGATATATATCGAGTAAAACAAAACCGAATCGAACATAATCAAGTTCAATATGATAGATCGTCGATTGCGTAGAACAAAGTGTTCACTTTCTTACGATCGTTATGCATTTGATTATCATAATAATCAAGACACGCGCACCATCGATCAAACTTTAATAACATTTTCTTTTTTGTTAAATTTGTCTCTATTCCACTCGATGGTTGACCGAACAACTACTTGACACAATAAACTGTGCAAAAGAAAGCGACGCAGAGAGAGAGAGAGAAAGGACATACATATATATATATATATATATATATATAATCTCAAAATACACATCGGATAGTGTGCGGTCAGCAATCGATAATTACTGTTCACTTTCACTTGCTCTCTCTGTTTCAACGGTGAGTATCATGAATTTGCATCTTCTTTTAAACACATTTACTATCCTATTTTGCATAGTCATTATGAAGTCTAATGATTACTTTTGAAAGACCTCCTCTAGACTATTTAATCTTGTTAAAAGGCGGGGATAATAGTAAAAAAAAAGTACGTTCAGCAAGAACGGATGAGTTGACCTTGCGTTAGATGTTTGTTTGAAACAAATGCTGACCGATTTCATTGAAAATAAGGAAGAAAAATGATTGAACAGACGACAAGAGGACGACAATGAGTGACACACGGGAAGAGAGACCAAGTTTTATTTCATTCTATTCTTTATCGAGCAAAAAAATGGGGAAAGAATGAAGGAGAATAAAAAAAAATGAACGGCAGCAAGCAAGCAAACATGCATACTCTCGCTTACTCATTCATTCGTTGACAATATAGGAATGAAGACAGGCTACATTGCACATATAAAAAAATTCTCATCGACATTAGAGTGTTGCTCGTTATTCGCACAATAGAAGTGAGTGAGTAAGTAAAAGTAGGCCGGCAATATTCTTCAAAGTAGCGGAGATGAATCTATTTGTGTGATGTATATATATATATTAGTCAGGAAATTGAAATCTAGCTGACACAACTGAGTGTTAAATATAATCTATGCGTATATTAATTGATTTATTATGAAACTTTTTTTCTCTCACTCTGTATTTGATAGATTATGATCAGACAGTTGTTTGTATATATATGTGCATGTGTATTGTCGACAGAAAAATAATGATTTTATTCTATTAAATGACACTTTACACTTTGTATGTTAGTGAGCAAAATCTTTTTTTATTTAATTATCAATCGATGTCAAGACTTCGTTTATTTTCTTGTTCGTCAATATTCTATTTCTTTTTCAGCACATTTTCATCAGCACTGTTGTTCATGTCAATAGAAGTAATCTTTCTTTCTTTTTATTCTATTTATTTATATACAAATATCTGCATACGAATAGTAGAGATGAATACGAAACTTTCTAACCTCAAAAAGAAGAAGAAGAAGAAGAAGAAGAAGAAGAAGAAGAAGAAGAAGAAGAAGAAGAAAAAATGTCTAAAATTGCAACTAGTAGTACTAATCTTCTGAGACTATGACGAGCTAAATGATGATGTAATTGTCTAACCACACCCATCGATCGATGCATATACATACACACAGCTGTCTATCTGTCTTCGGTTGACATTCTTCTCTTAGACTCTTATTCCATCGTCAATGTACGTTCAATTTTCTTTCTTTTCCTTTCTTACTCAAATTGCACAGATGCGTGACGTAACATTGTCCGGTTCTTCGATCTTTTTCTTCTTCTCTCTCTCGTCTCTTTTTTTTTTGAATAATCAATGTCGACTAGACTAGTACGAGTCACAGCAACGAGCACATATATAAATTAAGATAGATGATGATCATCAACGTTTCAAAGAGCACAATAATTTCTCCTTTTTCCTCTTTTTTTTTTCTCGGTAAACTTGTCAGTGGAACAATTAAGTATCGTTTGTCTACTAGGAAGACAACATATGTTTCTTTGAATTGATTCATAGATCGATGATTAGTTAGTATACATGTCTGGTCAGCGTGTGAGAGAACTACACAGACGTTGATTGAAACGATGGAAATCAAGGTTCGAATGTAGTCAATGCACGCAACGAACGATTTATGATTGTGATCATCGAGTAAATCCAGTGAGAAATAGGCGGAGAAGAAATATGAAAAGCGAACGCATACGTATACATGTTCATTCATTGAGCATAGTCATCACCATTTCAAACTGCTTTTTTTTTGTTCAGTGACCATAATGGTTTTTTTTTGTTTCTTCCTCTTCTTTTCTATACAAAAAAAAGAAGAAGAAAGACTAGAGAAAAAGATGTATTTGTATTCATTTTCTCTCTCTCTCTCGTTTTTTCTCTCTTCTCCTTCTTTCTCTTTCCGTTCTAGATAGATATCAAGCGTTCGTCGTACAGAACCAAAGACTATTCATTCTCTCTTCTTTCTTTTTCTTCTTCTTCAATTCCATCATCGGCGAAGACGACGACGACGACAACTATTACTACTCTACCATCTCGAACTATTCCCAATACAACTAATGGATTTCATTTATTATTCGTGCTCGAACAATCGTGACATCGTCAAATGAAGACAAGTTACGTTTTCAACTAAACATCAAAAATAAATAAATAGATAAATCAACATTAGCGAAATTCAAATCTTAATCATGACAAATCAGTCAAACTCCTATCTACGATTACATGATATCTATTCGTTTTGGACATGTTCATGTTTAATCATTTTCTGTGTACTTCTTCTTCAAGGTCCAATTAACGTCAGTGCTCAAGTAAACCAAGTACGTTTCTATTTAGAAGTTTTCTTTTCTTACGAACGAGTCATGCTAATGCATTGGCACGATATACGTATATAGTTGATTGAAATTCAATAAAAAAAAAGAAGCTAACCTTTGAATTTCAATTTAGTATGAATCTGTGATTGGTTTATCGAATAATAATAATAATAATATTCGTTCAAGTTCAACTACTTCAGTACCTTTAAATAGTGATGATCTGAATGATGAAGGTACGCGATGCACACGCACAGAATTGAATTTTCAAATACTTGAATTTAATTTCAAATAGAGATTTATGATGAAGAACCTGAAGTACTGGACGAATTGCCTGCTTCTTCAACAATGAAATCGAATTTACCGAATAAATCATCGACGAATGTGCAGATTCAACCCGAGGAAATACCGAAAGGTGATTACGAAGAAGAAAATGATTCCTATTCAAATGACGATCAATTCGACAATGAAACGACCGATAATGAAGATATATCATTCTCGGATGATAATGATTCGGTTAAACATCCAGAAACCAATTCAATATTAGATTCCGATAAGAACAATCGAAAAGATTTCGATTATTCTTCGACATCAAAATTGCCATTCGGTCCGGCTAATCTTTGGCGTGATCTATTTTCTCAACCAGGAATTCTCGTTGGTACGTTCATCGAACAAACAAAACGTTCACGTTCTTCTTTTTTTCCTATTTAGGCATTGTTGGCGGTGTCGTCATTGGAATGTTAGCTGCTATCTTACTTGTTATGTTTATTATCTATCGAATGCGTAAAAAAGACGAAGGTTCATATGCGTTAGAAGAAGGACCACGAAAATCTCCCTCGCATGCTTATACACGTGTATCATCTCGAGAATTTTTCGCCTAAGAATTCATCCGTCTGATGGAAATCTCAATGTCGTTCATACATATCAAGCAGCGTTGAATTCAAATTTCATTCCGCATATTCAAGTATTTTTTATCAGACACAAAACGCAGCCTATCTTGTTTTCTTTTCTTTTTTTCACTCTTTTCGCTTCGATTGTATTTTGTAATTTTTGTGGTCTTTGGAATAAGAGCAGGAAAAAAACACACGCACGCACATACACATACTACCTATGTTATTATAGATTACTTTTGTTTTTTTTTGTTCAATGATGTATTATGTATATATACATATTAAAGAAAAATTTTATTGATCAATATCGAAATGAGACTAAGAATTAAACAAATGATTTGCTTTGATCTAAGGGAATCAGATAATCAATGATTAATCGAATGTTATCAGTTGAATATCCCAATATGAAAATGTTAAACGATATTTTCTTTCTACTAGATAATCAGTGTGAAGAAAATTGAGAAAATGATAACACAAAAACGACATAATCTCTTTTTGTTTTGTTTAAAGACGAGCGTCATTTTTAATGAAATAAAAGCTTGCTTTTTTATGTTCAACTAATTCATTGTGATTAAATGACATGTGTGATCAAAGCACGTATTATATTACGATGAGCTTTATGTCAACGGATTTATTATTAAAACAGAAAGATTAAACTTTTTTTTGTTTAATTGAAAGAAAAGAAAGACAATGAGAATTGGTGCATAGTACTTTGTCTTCTTTTCTTTTCTTGTTTCTATCGAGCAAAAAGAAAAAGCATTTCTAAATAATGAAATAATCGAGATTGAATTAGTTCTAATGAAATTGATTCATTCACCGAAATAGATTTTATCAAGCATAGAATAGAAATAGATGCGAACTGTGTGTCTTTTCGTTTCAAATCAAGAATTCTTCTGAGTATGTCTTAATAAATCATTTATTCATTGGTTTGCCTTGTGAAATATCGGTCTTTCACGATCAAAAACACGTTCTTATTCGATTGATATATGATTCCCTCAAGAAATCTAAGAACAAGTTCGAACATTTTTTGTCACATTAATTTATATATATATTTATTGATTATTCAATGTCGTAAAAGAAAAGACAATGTGTCAATTTATAAATGCTCTGCGTTTTTATGTGCAATAATGTTCGTTATGATCATTCGATGAATATGATCGTCGTCGTTGTCGAAATTGTTCAGTTTTAGGTTTAGGTTTAACAACAACAGCATATTCATCTGAATGAATGAATTGTTTACTTGATTGATAACCACTATCGTTGGTTTCCGTTGGACTTGATGCAATTTGAAGAGATTCATTACCACCGAATTTTTCTTGCGCAAATGAATCAAGTACTTGAATAAAATCTCGTAAATGTTCGTTTGTTGAAAGTTTATCGATATCATCGTAAATCTTTTTCGATGATACGGATAAATTTTTCAATTGATTAGGCTGTTTTAATGTTAACGTTGCATAAGTTTGTTGTTGATGATGATGGTGGTGGTAAGGTGAACCGATATGACGAGTCGATCGTCGTGGTCGACTGCGTGGCGTTTCAGAATCACTGAACATAACACTCGGTGGTGTTTTTCGAGTAGAATATCGAACAGAACGAGGAGTATCAGTGGGAACATAGGAGAGACCAGTGCAAGCACTTGTAATCGAACGATTACTGGCCATGAACGGTGAACGATGAATGAGAACTGGTGTTGAAACGAGATTTGTATTTGATGGATGTGGAAATGTTGGTACGATTGGTGATTCGTTGAGATTGATATCTGCTGGATTGATTGTGAGTTGCGGAGAAAGTGTCGATGGAGGTAAAACGGTTAATTCATGAGATTTTTGACGACGTCGATGATTTTTACTACTGGAAGACAGATTTTTAGGGATTTTATTTAAAAATTAGCAAAATTCCTACCGAAATAAACATGAAATGATAATGCATAGAATAAATAAAAGAAATGTTATCGTTGCTACTCCTGCGAATGCAGTTGGCGATACAGAATCTATTTATACGTAAATCAATGTAAAGAAATTGAAAACACAATCTCGTGAAATGAAAACAAACCAGTTGCAAATGGTAATGAACGATTGTACAAACGTAAATCTTCATGTTTATAATCATAGATCGAACAATCGTTTCCTTTCCACGATGGATTACAAAAGCAGACATCCATTGTTGTACAAACCTGTACAAATAAAAAAAAACTGAGAGGAAATTGAAAATGTGAATGACTTACGCCATTGCCTGAACATGTTTTCAATGAATCACATGATCTTTCCGTTTTTTGTTGAACACATGTATTCTTTTGACAAAAACTCGATTCACCACACATACTTCCATCATTGACTAGAACTGAATGAACTGGACTTGAAATACTTCTATTAAATGAAAATAAAAACGAATCAACAACGAAATTGTATTTGTTCAATTGTCTTACTTGCATTCGAATGATCCTTCACGAGTATTCACATTGAATATCATAAAATTCGATGACGCTATTCGAGGATAAGACATTCCACCTTCACAATGTAAAAGACCACATTTAACATCACTAAACACAGAATATGTACGTAGATATGAAACGATTTCTATCTCAACAAATGAAAATTTACTTATCAAAACACGGAATATATTTATTCAAACGAGAATCATAACCACAATGACCTGTCATTGAACCAGTGGGATTGAAATTCGTGTAACATGATTCATGTGCTACTTTGGCACCTTCACCCCAGAGTTCGATACATTGTTGTTGTGCACCAGTACATGTTCCATGAAAACATGTACCTTCATTTTGATAACATGATGAACCATCAAGAAGAGTATCATCGTCTGGACACTGTCGTTTAAATAGAAGAGAGAAGTAGAGAGATATGTTGTGCACTCGTTCGTTGAGTATTTCCGTACCTGAGGAGACGTTCCATTGCAGACTTCAGGTACATCGCAAGTATTTCTTGATGCACGACATGTATAACCTGAAGGCAATAGTTTACAACCTGAACAACACGAGCCTGATAGACATTCAGCTCCTGGATAGAATTGACAGGTTCGAGGATTGCAACAAGCTTCGACAGAAACACAACTCTATGACAAAAACAACGATAGATATCTTTTATCTTCTCATTTATTCATTCTAAAATATTGCATGTTAGCAAAGCATGAACGTCATTTGACCTTCTCGCATTATCATTGCTAGTCGTGACTGAGTAGTAGATTATCATGAATAAATCTTGATATAAAACAAATCTGCCGAAACTGATTATTACTTTGTACACGTCTGTGTTCTCGAAGGAATAAAGCAAATCTTTAAATTAGTTTAGTTCACTCTAACATTTCACAAGTATAGAAATAATCGTGTTTTGTTTACCTTATTCAATCCACAATCACAATCTTCTCCAATTTCGACAATACCATTTCCACAAACGGGCAATTTCGATCGACGTCCCATCTTTCTTTCTTCAAAACTAAAGAAAAACGCACATGCATACACGTAGAATATAAATGTTCAATTAGTTGACTGTGAACAAAGGAGAGCATGTAATCGTGTCTGTTTGCTTACTTGACTAGTTCTACTATGGCTAATCTAACCGGATGATGATGATGCTAGTACTAGCCTACTGCTGGTCGATTTTAATTTACTCTGAGTTGAACATCACGCAAGTTTTTTCACATCACATGCACACATACATTTCTTTTGTCTTTTCTATTCATAGAAAACAGAAATAGATAGATGGATGAATGAATACATTTCGTCGTAGGATTCATCGTAACATGTCATAAGACGACGATATGATGTAATACACTCAAGATTTTCAGTCGGAAACGAGAAACAGATGAGAGCAAAAGCTTGTTCGGATAGATAGGATTCATGCATGCATATTAAACAACGGACAGTGAGTGAATGGCCTCCAGGAGTGATGAATTTCCGTCAAAAGAGAACAAAAAATGCTACTTATATTACTTTAAGACAAAACGATCTTATCTTCAAGAAAACACTTAGTTCAAGTTCTTGATCAAACTAATTCATTTGAATCAATCAGAGAGAGAAAGCGAAAGAGAAAAAAGAACTCGATCATGTCTTTTTTTATTTATTAACGTATCTCATAAAACTATCAAGTGCTACCGATAAAACATAATGTCTACCTCATTCTTTTCTTTCATTCTGTCTTATTTTCTCGTCATTGTGTCCAGTCGCGACTATTGAACTATTTCAAGAAAATAGTATGATTACTATTTCTCTCTCTCTCTCTCTCTCGAGCTAATACTGTGAAAACGACCGTGAACCGAAAAAAAATGAGGGAATGATGACCGTTCGCGCGTCATCGAACAGCCCAACCTCATTTATTCATCTTTCTTCTTTTTCTCTAAATAAGAGCACCGCAGGGGATCGTCACTACAATACATATATTTTCTGATTTCCGTTGTTGGATGGTGGCGGATCCGGATGGCCTTCTGTTTGTCTATTTCACTTTTTATTCTTCTTCATCGGCATTGACAAGGCCCACTAAACTCATTATAATCGATATCGATAATCTACATGCTGACGAACTACTCCTCTCAACTAATCTTGTTCGCACATCTTCAATCTCGTCGCTTTATGTTTTTTTCAGATGTCAAGTTGAAAAACATCGAGGACACACACATACACACATGTACATATATCTTTTCCAACGATAAAGAATTGATTAGATGTCTAGATTAGTCGGCATATAATTTAGAAAACAATGTACCGGAAAAACATCGAACGAATGGTCAGTATACTATTTGCAAGAGAACAGACAAAAAAAAAGAAAGAAAGAGAGAACAGACGTTGGCACGCAAAGAGAGGAAAAAATGAAACAAAGGCCCTACGGGCTCTGTCCGACACCTGTTCGGAGTGTGTATACGGCGCAACAAACAAGCATGATGATGATCAAATTTTCATCATCATAATCATCATCATCATCATCACCTTCGTCATTTGACACGCAAGTCAAACAAGTGCAGACGGATGGCTACTGAGGCTTGCATTATCCAGACAAAAAAAGGTCAGAATGACGTCTGACTACCTGTTTCATTAATGAAAAAAAAAAGTCACACAATCATTGAAAAAAAAATTAATCATTTTATTTTTCTATAAAAGACTAGTTTCATTACATTTATTTTGTTTTCGCATTCAATTTTGAACAAAATAGTCAACAAAAAGAAAAGAAAAGCTATTCGATTAAGTTGAATTCCTTTTTTTTTCTTATCTGACACTCAACGACTTTCGAAGATGCCATGGACTGGTATTAATAGGTGCTGATGACGATTTTTGTATCGTTGCTGCAGCAGCATCAAGAATTGATTCACGTTTGGATATTCGTGATGAAATCGTTCGAGAACATCGAGCTGCGCGGACCAATGCGAAATGCCGTTGGCTATCAGTTGATGTGCCACGACTCGTCATCGAATCGGATATGCCAAACGATTGAGAACCATTTATATCACAGCTGAGTGATCGTCGCGCTCGAAAATGTTCACGTGTCGACAAAGATATACGATAGAAATGTGCTGCTGGCTTATATTTTTTGATACGTTGACATTTTAAAATTGATTTAAATGCTCTGAACGAAGAAAAATCATCGTCATCGTCGAAAATTCGTTCTAGTTTTTCTTACTTTCGAAATTCTCGACTAGAAAATGCGTATATAAACGGATTAAAACATGAGTTACAATAGCCGAGCCAAAAACATATTGAGAAAAACACGCCCGGATCGATAGATGTCAACGATTCTAAACGAGATCAAGAGAAGAGAAAAATTAGTCGTGTGAATCTAATTCGTTAATGTATGTCGAAGAAATCAGAAAACAAAACGAAATTTAATAATCAAGAACTTAAGATTAAGTGACATTTTTCAAGAATAAGTCTCTTAATAATAAACTTACTAATTGGTAGAAGAAGAAAAAATGGTAACCAACACAAAATAAACATTCCGACAACGATGCCCAATGTTTTTGCTAGGATACAAAAAAACAAACAAAAATAAATCAATTTGTTCTTGTTAATAATTCAATCTACCAGCTTTTCTTTCTCGTTTTAATCGAGAGAACTTATTCGGACCAGTCGATAACACTTGTGATAAAGGCTTCTTGCCATTTGATAATGTCGAAAGATTTTTCGGTAAATGTATACGTAATGTCACTGGTTCTTCTTGTCCAACGACTTGCTTTAGATGAACTTTTTTTTGTCCACCAGCAAGAAATTCATATTGTCGAGTTGCTTCACCATAGATTCGTGCATATAGACAAAGTATAATAATTAACGGAATATAAAATGAAAATGAACACGAAAAAAATACATAGGACAAATCGTCATTGACTTCACAAGTGCCATCATTCGATTTCACTTGTTTACGCCAGCCAAGAAACGGCGCTATCGATACGAATGCAGCAACTATCCACGCTAGAAGTATGGCGAACATCGTACGACGACGTGTCACGATGATCGGATAACGTAATGGTTTTGTCACACCAATATATCGTTCGATTGAAATAAACATTAGACCATAAATACTAGCTGTACAATAGAGAACATCAATAGCTAACCATACATGACAAAATGTCCGGCCAAATGGCCATCGTCCATGAAGAATTTCCAGCGTACCAGAAAATGGTAAAACTGTAATACCTAACAAGCAACAAACAAATTCAAGTTAGCATTAAATGATAGATCTTAAATTTCATGCATTCATTTCTGTCACAGAGATATTCGAGATGATCTGAATTCTCAGGAAGTCATGGGACATCATCTGTCACATTTGCCCAGACAGATTGCTTAATACGAAACCGATGATTTTCGATCACGAAAATAGTGTCTCGACTGAACGAGCTGTCAGTTTGTCTGCAGTTGAATAATAGGATACTCTTTGATGTATTAAACCATCATGAAACATGGCTGACATATCAAAAAAATATTTTGTTAAATCGTTCTTTCGATTTAATAGACATATATAAAAAAAACTAAGTTCTTATTCAACCCGGAAACGAAGGGGAAAAAGAACGCAGTCCGTGTCGACATAACATATTGTGTGTTTTGCGTATTAAAAATGCTTCGAGCATCAATTAATTCACAAATTTCTTTTTGTTATGAAGCGACGTAAAAAAAGAAAAAAAAGAAAAACTTAATTACCTAATAAAAGATCAGCGCACGCTAAATTTCCCATTAGCAAATGCGTCGGTGATCGAAGAGCAAAGTCAACACATAATGCAATAAGAACAAGAATATTACCCAAAATTGTTAATAGACAGATAATTGAAAGTGAAATAGCAATAGAAATTGTTAAAATTATTGATCGTGACGAGTCAGTCGCTGTTTGAACATCGTGAAATATTGATAACGATGATGTATCATTGGAATCATTGGTTAAAATTGTCGATGAGACAAGTTGAGAGAATTGAGATAGTAAATACATGTGAATTATACATATGGAATAAACGAAAAAATTGAATCAAAATAAAAATATTGATTAATAGGTTTCTTCTTCGTTTTTTTTTATTTTGTCAGAAATAGGCGAAGGTTGAATGAGAATGACATTTGGATCAGCAGGAAGAATAAGAGAGTCACGTTCGTCTAGAATAGATGCGTTTCAACAAGAATGTGTAGATAACGAAGCTATTGTCGAGGGAATATTTTAACTGAAAATCAAATCTATGAAAAAAAAATTATATTTTCTTGTTATGAGTTTGTTTCATTCGAGATTTTAAATGGGTAATTAAAACCAAATTTGTTTTCGTCGACGAAATGATTCTATTGTAAAACTATCCGACATTAATGGATTAAATATTCCAAAAAGCGTTTATTAGAATAACGGCGAATGTTACACGTCGTTTTCTCTCTTACCATCTCTCTCTATTTTCTTTTCTCTCTAGTTCGTGTTTGTTTTCTCCATCGTTCCTCTATCGTTTATTTTGTCGTTCGTCTTCTATCATCCTATTAAATTCTAAAATGATTAGATTTTCTCTTTAAGATAACTATTCAGTAGACTAAATTCGATGAAAGGAAAAAGTGTCATAGACTATCGAAGCACTTTGCGTATAAAGAATAATGAAATACTAATGAATAAGACTATATGAAAGGTCAACAATATTGCGAGAAAAAACAACAAGACATAGTTTGTTTTTCGGTTTTTTTTTGTTTTTACAAATATGACGAACGGGGGCTTTGAGAATATAACAGATTCCGTTTAAAAAAAAAACAAATCATGAGGTTTTTTGTTATGAAAAGAGAAATAGAAACGGGTCGATAAGCAGTATAAATACAATAAGATTGAATAATCATTGAGAATTAGAGTTAGGTGGTACATGCAAGATTTGCTTCTTTTATGTGCCGAAGTTTTCATGTAAAATGCTCTATTGTCACAATGATTAATTAGTTTTTTCTCTCTCTATTCTCCTTGGTCTATTTTTTCGCTTTTCTCCTGTGACCAAATGACAAAAACACATTCAAAAAAGCTTGATGTTATTTGTTCTTTGTCTCTTAGTTGTCTAAGATGATATCCAAAAAAGAGACAGAAACAACCTATCCTAGATCCATAATCTTGATTTTTATTTTATCGAATGTGAACTAAAAACAATCATAATGGGCAACATTATGACCGAATAACAGGCAAAACTAAGAAAAGAAGAAATCTTATCAAGCGATTTGCTTTTTGGTCGACTTCTATGTTGATCATGTGACGTCAAAAGTAAGTCCTACACACACACATGTATGTTCCATCGATAGGGACCAATCGAAAAAATACTCAAGAGACTTTTCTCTAACAATAAGTCTTAATCGAATGAATAAATATTTTTTATGGTTCTCTTCTTGATGAAAATACTTAATGGACCTTGACATAACTCGAGAAGAAGAATTTATTTTCAATAATTATATCGAGATAAGAAAACGAAATATAATCAAACAAAACTCACAGAAAATATGTACTAATAACATCAAGAAAAAAACAATTAGTGCGATCGAAATACATGTGTTCAATTAATTTATTTATTCAATCGATAGAATTGAATTTTCTTCAGTCGATATTATATTTTCAGGAGACAAAAAAGAGATGCTAATTTACATATTCTTCTCTTAGAAGGAGAGTATCGAATAGAATGAACCATCGTTGATCGTAATCGGGATACGTTAAGGGATAGATCCTAGCTATGTTAATGTCCAAAGATCTCGATGGTATATTAGATTGGGAAATATAGACGAACGATTTTCGTTTCCGTCGTCTTTCTCTACTTAACTGCTGCTGCGTCTTCTTCATATTGTTTTGAAGAAACTATAGAAATGAAATTAAAAGAAAAACTATATGTGCGTGAGAACTTCAATGCTGATTAATACGATATAAATATTTGAAAATAGGAGCAATTAAAAAAAACAAAAGGCACCCATTTTTAACACTTGAAAAAAAAATTTTTTTTACATAACAAAGCGGATCTAATTATTTGAAAAATGTCACTGGTCTAATAAGTTTTCTTCTTATTTTCAGTGGAATATCTTCACAAGATTCTCAACAAAAAAAAACGAATATTTTTTTTTTCATTTGACATCAATTGGTAATTTATGTCAGGCCTTCAAAAGCGATTATTTAAAAAAAGCAAAGAAGAGAAAAACTAATGTTGGGAACAGATGTTTTCTCTTATGACTAGACTGTCTTTGAAAAAAAATCTAATCATCGTTTACATCTATCCTAAGGAAAGAAATTCTATCTAAATGAGAAAGGATCGTTTTTTTTTCATAACGTTACTTCCGAGACGCTTGTTTTGAAAAATACTAAGAGAAAACACTCGTACGAGGAATCAGCGTAAATGATTCAAGTTGATTGAATTACTGGTATGACAAGAAGAAAGTTTTCAGGTGAAATAGCAATTATCTCAATTGATTCTCTAGTAGATCGAACAAATTTATTGTTGAGAGTGGAAAAAGAAAAGAAAAATACTAGAAATAATTCATATTTATCCTTTTGTGACAAAAGTTCATTGAATAATTACACGAATGACAGATATATACATACATATATATCGAATTTATTCCTAGAAAACAACAATATGCAACTGTACTTACACCTAGCTTTGATAGATATATAGATCTTTTTTTCTTCTCTTTTGTCCTGGTCATTGAATGTCATGTTGATGTTAAATCAAATTGAGAGATGTGGAGCAATAGTTATTTGCCAATAAGAAGGAGAACAAACTTGTCAAATCCATTTGAAATTATTGATCAAGTCGATCGAAAAAGTACTTTATGTCAAATGAATTCGCCTTATGTCATTAAATATGACGAGATAATTTAATTGAAACGAGTCTTCTTTTCAAGTGTCTCAAACTATCATAAAACTCGATAAATATTGAATAAATTCAATTGTCTATTCTCTTAGTCAATGTAGACATGCATTTGTTACTTAAAAGAAAGAAAATAAAAGATAGTTTACTTCTTACTGATAAAAATAGGGCAAGTCAAGAGTATGATCATTAATGAAGCACGATGACACTAGTTTACTAGGAAAGAAAAGATGTTCAATGTCAATTATATCCGCATATTTCTTTATATTTTAACTTTTGTGCGTTTGTCATCATTGTTTTCTCTCATCGGAAGAAGAAATATACAGGACATTTTTGTTGATTGTCTACTGAAAGACTATATTCATCGATTGACATCTTCCTGTCAGCTCATTGTGAAATCGATTCCATAGTAGACAATAAAAAGTATTAACTAGTCATCGTACCTACTGTGCATCAAATAGAATATCATTGTATCTCAAAAAACTAATTCCCAGGAAGAGACATTAAATTATTGATTTATCAACAAAGATAATCAACGAAGTACTTGAAACAAAATTGAATAGAAACCATACGAACCAGGATATAATCACGTCTGAGTACTTTGATTTCGTGTGTGGGTACCAGTACGTACGATTGTTGTTAATAAACAATTGTATTATTCAACTCAATACACTCGCTCACGAACTTGTGTCTATTAATAGCAAAAAAAAAAGATTCTGTATCGATTGGCAGTGACATCTTTGCATCAGTTCGTTCGATTAGTGTGTGTTTTTTGACTCATCATGAAAAACTTATGAAATACTAGGCCAATATTCACTATATCTAGTTTTATTTTATTTCATTTCAATTGTTTTCAAGTCATGAATACAAATAAAATAGTGTTTAGTGCCGATAAAATCGATGATCATCTCTGGCTTGGTGACATCGATTCATCGAGAAATCACGATACACTCGACGAACTCAATATTACACATATTCTAACAGTACTCGACTATGATCCAAAACATCCGGAAAATGATCGCCGTATACGTAAACATATTCATGCTTATGATTATGAATCGATTGATTTAATCAGTGAATTCGAAGCTTGTTATCAATTTATTGAACAAGCAAAACATCAAAATGGAAATGTTCTCATTCATTGTCAAGCTGGTAAATCTCGTCTCTTCGAAATCTTCATTCTCAATTCGACTTTATTTTAGGTATGTCTCGGAGTGCGACCATCGCTTGTGCTTATTTAATGAAAAAACATAATCTATCATATGATGCAGCACTCGAACGGCTGAGAACTGCCCGTCCATGCGTATATCCAAATGCTGGTTTTGCTAGACAATTACGTCTCTATCATTCATTGAATTATATATACACACCTGAACAATCCGATCAAGTTAAACAAATTGACAAAGTTCTTCCAACAATTGATACGAGATCTGCAACGAAAGAATACAAATGTAAATTATGTCGTCATAGTTTATTTACTAACAATGATCTTGTTCTGCATATTATGGGCAAAGGACGATTTGATATTCAAGCACGTAGTTCAGCATATAAAGCCAAGCAAAATGCCGAATCGAATGAGAAAAACTATTGTCAACAGGAATTATTTACGGTTCAACCAGTTTGGTTAACTGATATCTATGACAAAGATATCAATGATGGTGATATTGAATGTCCAAATTCGAAATGTCAAGCTAAATTAGGTCGATATTCATTGGTTGGCGAGAAATGTTCATGTGCTAAATGGGTGAATCCAGCATTTCATTTTCATCGAACGAAAATCGACGAATGTCCTGTTGGACCAAATGAACATCTCGAACAACTTTTGTTAAAACGAACTGTACCGATTTAAGAGCATTTGAGTGCAAAAAAATAAACCGATACGTGTCAGATGCTCATTGAAAATGCACTTATAGACGATAGAAAATGAAAATCTCGCATGTCTTCTTATTGATTAAGTTCATTTCTGTGATATAAACATTTAATTCATCTAAGTTCTTGAATACAAATCTTTATTTGTTTTCATATGGTAATAAAGCGAAAAAAAGAAGAAAGAAAAAGAAAAATAGAGAGTCCTATTATATGCATATGCATTCGAGCCAATAATAATAACATAATGAAGACACACATATATATGTTTGCGCACTTGAAATTCTATAAATCTGACAGAATTTTATTGGAGAAATCTTCCGTTGATATTAATTCGGCGTTTCCACAAAGATTATTTAATGTATGAACAATTTGTTTTAATTCAGTACGAATAAAATCAATTGGTAAACGTAAACGTTTCTTTCGACAATTTCTTAAACGTTCAATTAAATGTTGTTGTAAAATAACGATACGTTCATAACTATTACCAGTTAAATTCATTGTCGATGGAAATAAATCATTGACTTCTTTTCGTAATAAACGTCTCCAAATCGTCTGCAAAATACTCGGCTCTTCATTACCATCTAATTGTAATAATAATAATTGACATTCGTATAATTCATATTTTTCAGCATAATCAACAAATAATTCTGTTGCATCGAATAGAGCTGAATCTAATTTACCAATGGATTCTTCGATTGGTCTAATATATTGTTCATATTCAGTTTTATCGGTTGATATCATTGCCTGACTATCCAGTGCACGTAGATACATTTGTAAATCTGTGTAGATTTGTTTTTGAACAAATGCCGTTTGCAAACGTTGTTCAAGTGTTGGAATTAAGTCAGCTAATTGTCGATCGGTATTCGATTTTGTTTGTTGGCCAAGTGTGGCGGTTGTGGATGTTGATAATAATGATGCACTTGCTGAACGTGCAATTTGTAAAGCTTCAGCTAGATAACATAATCGATCGGCGAATGTGACATGTGGATCAGCAAGATCGATTAAATGCAAAAGTACTTGACATAATGTTGTATAATCTTTGGCCACTTGTAAAACGGCAATAGCAACATCAAGTGTAATATAATCATTGAAATTGGTTAATTTCAAACGATATCGTATGAAACGTTCTAGATAAGGCGTCATTTGTCTGTAGGTTTTTAATTTTTCATTTAATTGTTTATTTAACATCCAATCGAAGATTTTCACATGTAGAAATTCATCATCATACGACAAACAATGTCGAAGAAAATCATTTAATGTTAAACTACCGTCATTTGTTGTTTTCAAATGTGTTTCATTATCACGTTGATAGAGTAATTCAAGAATATCGATTAATGCTTGATAGCATTCGGATCGTCGTTGATAAACATCAAGAAATTGTTGTTGATCATCGTATTGTCCATAATAATAATTCAATGCTTGTTGACATGGATCACGTTTTGTGCCTGATGTTACACATAAATCTAATAGTTCATCATACATATGAAATGTGTAAAGTGTCATGCCAAATGATGTTATATTAACACGATCACAAACTTGTTTATATAATTGACAAGCTTGTTTTAAACGTTGATGTTGATCATTCATTGTTTGTGTTGTCAATGATGATGTTGATGATGGTTTAAGAAAGAGATCAACTTTGTAGAGAATTAATTTTTCAATTGGACATAATTTCGGACATTCATCAACTAGACGACCCATTAATTGATCGAATATCGATTCATTTTGTTCGTATGATGTTAATAAAGCTGCAACGAGTGTATCATAAAAAAGTGTATCTAAATCTAATAATGTTCGAACAGTAAATGGACCATTGGTACCATTGAAAAGATTTAAATATGATTCGGGTAAACGTTCGATTAACATATCTGTTCGATGTTCATTTATAATTTGCCATAATGATAATAATTCAATTAAACGTTGAATCATATGACATATTGTTCGATAGTAATCGATTTCTTGTAGAAGATCATTGATCGATAGGAGAGATGTTGCTGAAAGAAAATATTGTTGATTGAGTTGAGGTGGAGCTGGAGTTGCTGCTGCTGTTGTTGTTGTGTTTGTGGCTGTTGATTGATTCATTAATGGCGTACTCATAGTAGGAAATAGTGAATTAGGAGCAGGAGGTAAATTTTGCATTGATGTACTAAAAAGTGAGCCAACCGATGGAACAGTTGGTAATGGCGATGAAAGAGTAAAATCAGCTGCTGGATTGATGGCTGATGTAATCGATGTATTCAATGGATTTGGTTGTGCATATGGTGATTGAGCGTATGTTGAAATATTTGGATAACTATGTGCATGATGAATCGATTGTTGAGGTGTTTGTTCATTTAAACGGCCGGTTAATGCCGAACGAAGATAAAGATTATTTGTTGTATTCATAGTTGATAATTGTTGTTGCTGTTGTTGTTGATGTGGTTGTATTTGAAGATTTTGTTGTGTTAAAATTCGTTGTGCTAATTGTTCATTGTATTCAGGTAGATCATCTTTAGTCGACCATGTACAACACATATGTGGTGCGAGTTTTTTCAAGAAATATTCTAATTGTTTGAGAAGATTTTTAATTTCATTGAAATCATGTATCGAATGAAATATATAATAAACAGTTTTATCTTGTTTTGAAAGTGATTTCAATTCGATTAACGTTTGATTCCATATTGGACGAAGAATATCGCTGAGAACAAAGAGAATTGCATTGATACGAAGAGGAATAATATAACGTTCAATGAAATGTCGTTGTTTGAGAAAGATCGATGGTAAAAATGTCGATGAACGATTAAATGGTTGCTGTGGTTGATATTGATTGTATCGTGTTTGATCTAAAGGTATTTGTTGTTGCTGTTGTTGTTGAAGTGTTTCTAAATATTGTAAATAAGCTGAACTTGAATACCAAAGAAATGTTTGAAAAGCAAGATCACGTAAACGATCATCATTCATTCGTGTACTTGTTGTTGAATTCAAATCTTGTAATGATGTTAATGTCAATGCTAAACTCATCGAACATGAATAACGTAATGAATAATAAGTAAAAAATTGTTTCATTAATAATGAATGAATTTGTTGATCATAGAAAAGTAGCAAACGTAAATGTTCAGTTGAACGTGGAATATCGAATGTTATGATTGAATCATATGTTTGAATCATATAACGATAATTCGATGCTAATGGACCAATACGTGGTTGATATGTTGGTGTTTGTGTTAGATCGAAATGTAATGGAAGAATATTTAATGTTAAAAGAGATATTTGTTCTTGAACAAGAACTAATTCATTGAATAATTGTGATTGCATTTCTGATATAGGTCGTTGTTGAAATTGTTGTTGCTGTTGCTGCTGTTGTTGTTGTTGTTGATTTAATGTTGAATCATTGAAATTATTTGATAATAATGTTGTTGATGTTAATAATGTTGAATCCGAATTAATAATTAAAATCATGCGACCAAATGCTTGCGGTCGATTCGAATCACTTGTAAATAAAAATAAGCAATTCATATCGACATAGGCTGTTCGAAAAATAGCTTGATGAGTTGCTGCTGATGGCAGATTGGATATCGATGGTGGATAACGAACATGAATCAATTCCAAACGACTTGGTTGTTGACTTTGTAGATTGGGATTTGTTGTATTTGGAACTGTTGACATAATCATTGTATAATACAATCGAATACCTGTACGTGTAACAATAATTAAATTGAATAGATGTGATTCATGCGATTGAACTGTATACATGGTTAGAAATGGTCGATAATCATCGTAGGCAATCGTTTGTTTTTGTTTGAGTTTACTAATTAAATCATCGAATGTATAAGTAAATAAACGTTGACCTTTGTCATTTGAAATATCATAGATATGCAATGAATCATTAGCTAATCGAGCGTAGAGAAGCAATTTTTGATGGTCAATTGTTATTTGTTTGACAACTAATGATGATGAACCATTTGATTGTCCTGAACTTGTCAGTTGAAGAAAACTTGGTACAAGATTCGAAAGAAATGTTTGACCAAGTTTCGTTAATGTTGATTTCGTATTTTCATCGTAGAAAAATTCATAAACATCTCCACATTGTCCACCGAGAAAGAATCGTTCGTTCGATGTTGTTAACGTATCAAAATATCCGATTTGATTCAATGAATATTTCAATGTCGGCGTTGTATACCAACGTTGATAGTTCGACGATTGTTGATCGTCAATTGTATAGATAAGAATATCTTGACTAGTTAAAATGAATAATAAATGAACGAAATGTTCGATTAAATCATTTGTTGTTAATGTCGATGGAAATTTCGGTGCTGATGACATGACTGATGGCAGCCATGAGCCGAGAAATGATGTTGAATGAGCAAGTTTCTTTGTTAGATTCGTTGTTGTCGATTTACGACGACGAACACAATCACAAGCGAGCACAATCGAATCGAATTCTAATTCGATAAGATCGATCATAGTCGGATATTTCCATAGATAGAGTTTTTGATCAATCGACAGCCAAAGCATATTCAATGAAAGAATATAACCACTACGATAGACCGATGGATTATTTTGATTAACAATTGATTGTTGTTGTTCAGTTATTGTTGGCGGAATAGGTGTAACTGTTGCTGATGGAATACTGATACGATTTGTTGGTTCATAGGGAAATGAACGTAGATAGGACGCGTCTGGTACGCCGCCACTTATGGTTAAAATCGATGATAGATTTGTTGAAGATGAACGAATACAACATTCGATGTCAGTCAATGGTGTTAATTGTAAGAATTCATTTAACCAAGTCGATACTTGTTGATAGAAATCTCGTGTATTTGGATCAACAACATTTCCAGTTGGTGATTGGGGTGTTGATGTGGCCATCAAATGATTTCGTTTACTATCTAGAAACTACAATTGAAAACTTATTTTTGTCGAAAATATTTTTATAAAAAAATGTATATCATCTACACTCGGACACCATTTATCCGTCGGTTTCGTCTGTCTACTTTTCTCGTCTTGCGTTTATGAATACGAGTATTCTTGATTGGCGACTGTAAGTCTATGTAAAGCAAGGTCTAATAAATTTTTTTCAAACTAAAGATGTCGCCGAAC